>Ga0193753_10001102_pt1 | contig 23834 bp, 21 predicted proteins | sample H1c2metaG_FD_144925 | JGI IMG/M metagenome (GOLD analysis project Ga0193753, IMG submission 144925) | Soil microbial communities from a riparian zone of the East river system, Colorado, United States - H1c2 | ecosystem: Environmental > Terrestrial > Soil > Riparian zone | place: USA: East... | reverse complement strand
AACGATGTCGTTAGAAAGTTGGAGGAAGAGTACCATGTGATTATTGAAGTGACCGACCTGATCAACCAACAGCAAAAGTTCACCGGAACTTTTTATCGTGTCACTTCCGTTGACGATGTCCTTGGAGCAGTTTGTAAGACCTTTCGACTGCGTTGGACGAAGTCCGCACATGACAGCTACGTGTTAACAAAGGATGAACCCTGACCTTCATTTGTAATAAAGAAAACGCCCTTTGACGGAAGAAGGTGTCCTTTTTAAAACCTTTGCGTCTCTTAGTTTTTTCAATACTCCGGACGTTGCAGGACTTTTTAATGCGGTATGATATTGCTTTTTACAGTGGATAATGACATCTGCGACCGACCGTGGTGTCCGGAAAAAATCGCTCTGAACAAGCTTGGTGATGACGGATGTAGTCTCTGGCCTTTTTTCTTTCCTTGGCCGGACGGTAAAATCGGTATTTGTTTCGAAATTGTAATCCAGTTTCAGGAGATCAGCGGGTTGTTTCCCCAGAGCAAGCGCAAGCACAACAATGGTTTGGAGATTCGGCGCATTTGTTCCATTTTCAAGACGTGAAATTTGATTCACCTCCATGTTCACAACAGCGGACAATTCAGCCTGCGTCCAAGCTCTTTCTTCCCTGGATTTCCTAAGTAACCTGCCAAATGCAACTTGAATTCTTTTGTCCCTATTCCTCACTGGAGCAAACTGCCACAGTGTCTTGATTAATATATTACCAAATTTGTATATAAAATGTCGTTTGCATATTTTAGGTTAATGCAAGACCAACGAAGGTTTATTGTTAAGCTGTTTGAAATGTTCGGAAAACCGTACTCGATTTGATCGAAGAAAAATATTGTACTTTAATTTAAATTTTGCATTCCAACCGAAATTCCTCTGACGGATTGGACCAAGTAATTACGTTGTTTTAATTTTTAGGTTTCTCAGTGATGGAAAAATCAAATCTTGATCAAATGCTTGAAAGCTTTCTGAAGGGAACCCTATCAGCAAGTCAAATGATCAAATTGAATGTATGGCACCAAACGATGCAGTCAAACAACGTTAAGGGCCGGATCTTCAATAAAGATGACGAGGAAGCCTTGTTCCATATAATTAACAGTGAAGCCAGTACACTGGAACAGATTAAATCATTCCGCCCCTATCATTATCAATACACACCCTTAGGGCGTAAACTTCCCTTTCAGTTAACAGCGACCTTAATATTCATTATCGCAGTTGGATCAGTTACCTGGTACCACACGCATTCAAAACCCCGCGAAAAGATCAATGATCAAATTGAATCATTGATCCTGGAGGATGGCACGACCATCATGATGACCAAAAGCAGCACATTAAGCTACTATGAGCAGCAGGGCGGAAGGTTCCTTACGTTCGATGGCGAAGCCATGATCGATGTGGCTTATGGCTCTATGTCCCCCTTCACCATTAGCTGCGGTAATAACAGCTTGATTGTTCATGGTGGACACGTTAGTTTAAGAAGCGACCCCCGCGGCTGCGAATTGAGAATTATGAGTCAGGAGTTATGACTCATAACCCATAACTCTCCCATTAAAATTTGTATTTTGACCCCTTGTAAAAGAATTGACTTCGTTGACCATGCGTGCGTGGAGTGTTATTGGACTTTTGATTTGTTTTTACAGTGTTAATGGGAGTTCTCGTACAGACAGCCTGCTTCACGAACTTGATAAGTTGTTGGCAAAACGTGATCTGTATGTACAGGAGAAAGTAGATCGGATTAATGCTTTGAAAGCCGAATTAGCCCGTACTGGTCCGGGACAGCAATACTACGTCTTCGCCAAGATCAGCGATGAATACAAAACCTTTGTCTACGACTCGGCCTCTATTTACGTCCGCAAGCTGATTCACGCGGGATATCGTTCCGCGGATCCATCGAAAATTGCCTTGGCGAGGATCAAGCTGGGTTTTATTTTGATCTCATCTGGCATGTTCAATGAGGCGCTGGATTCGCTACTCACCATTAATCTCAAGGGTGTAGCCGACAGCGTGAAACTCGAGTATTATTCCGTTCTCGCGAGAACATACTACGATCTCGTTGATTTCAATGGCGACCAATACTTTACCGAACGTTATACGACCCTTGCAAATGGCTATGTGGACTCCGCCCTTCTGTTATGCAAACCCAACACAGCGCCCTACCTTGCACTGCGCGCGAGGAAGTATTTGCGTACGTCAAACATTGAAAAAGCGCGGTCGGATCTGGAACGCATGATTTCAGATTTTACCCTCACCGATCCTCAATTGGCCATTGCTACCAGCACCTTAGGTTATATCTACCAGCTGTCCGGATTGACCGATATGGCAATTGAGATGCACATCAAGGCGACCATGGCAGACAACAGGGCTTCCACAAAAGAAACGTTAGCGGTTTTGAGACTTGCGGAGCTATTGTATAAACGCGGGGACCTGGTGCGCGCTTATGACTATGTAAAGGTCGCGATGGATGACGCGAACTTTTATGGTGCAAGACATCGGAAAATCCAGGTGGCGGCCATTTTTCCTATCATCGAAGGCAACAGGCTTGACACGGTTGAAAGCCAGCGGAAATTGCTGTTCGTTTATGCAATTCTTATCACGGTGCTTTCTGTTGTTATCGTCGGTTTCGCGGTGATCATTTACAAACAGTCCCAAAAAATTAAGGAGGCGGACAAAAGCATTCAGGCCGCCAACCTCACCCTTCATGAGGCCAACAAACAACTTCATGAAGTGAATAAGCACCTAATGGAGGCAAATAAGATCAAGGAGGAATACATTGGTTATTACTTCAACATCAATTCAGAGTATCTGATGAAGATATCAGCGTTCAAACAGGCGATAGATAATAAGCTGATGGCCAAAAAGTACGATGATATTCGGTTTGTGGTCAATAATATCAACCTTAAAAAGGAACGTGAGGAACTCTATGTGAGCTTCGATAAGGTTTTCTTAAAGCTATTTCCGGATTTCGTGAGCACTTTCAATTCGTTTTTCGGCGAGGAAGACCGCGTTGTACTCAAGGACGGGCAGTTATTGAATACGGAGTTGCGGATATTTGCGCTCATCCGGATGGGTATCCACGATACCGAGAAGATTGCTAAGATCCTGGACTATTCTATCAACACGATTTATAACTACAAAGCTCGCATTAAGAGCAAGTCGATCGTTCCAAACGACCTGTTTGAGGCCAAGATTATGGAAATCAAGGCTATTTAACCTTCAATTTTCTTTGTAGTCGGTTTATATTCTTCACGGGAGTTTAAATCCTAACTGGCTTACAAACAGACTCTTAATTTTACAAAATTCAAATTTCATTTATATTTTCACTGGGAGAATTCAGGATGGGTCAGAAGCTTTCGTTTTTTGTTTAGTGCAAACGATGCCCTTATCCTTTGCAACGATTGCACCCCCAAGCCCCATTCTCTATGAAATTTGTGTATGCGACGGTTTTTGCACTCCTGTCATTGCCATTGCTCGCCCAGGAGAAGCACTTACTCCAGGAAGTTCTTTCACCTGACCGGTCGATAAAAGTAGTGTTCGAAGTTACGAAGGGTGCACCAGTTTATAGGGTGTTTCGCAACGGAAAACCCGTCTTGACAGACTCCAAACTCGGTTTTACTTTTAAGGAACAGCCGTCTCTCGACAAAGATTTCGTCCTTGTAGAGGCTAAACGCAGCTCGTTCGATGAAACCTGGACACAGCCCTGGGGCGAGGTCAAAAACATCAGAAATCATTACAACAGCCTGAAGGTCAAGCTACAGGAGCAATCTTCCCTTCAAAGAAACTTGTTAATAGAGTTCCGGGTATTCGATGATGGCATTGGCTTTCGGTATGAAATTCCAGCGCAGCCTAATCTGAGTTCGTTTACCATCATGGATGAGCTGACAGAATTTTCGTTGGCCGACGATCCGAAAGCCTGGTGGATACCTGCCTACGGCAAGGATATGGACTCCGAATACCTGTTCCGGACCAATCCTGTAAGCGAGTTGCAGGAGAAGGTACACACACCACTTACACTGGAGGGCAACGGCTTGTACCTAAGTATACACGAGGCCGCGCTGGTTGACTATGCCTCCATGGCTTTAAATAAGAATGAAGGCCACGGCCTGAAATGCGATCTCATACCATGGGCCAATGGCGATCGAGTTGTAGCAAATGCTCCCATGAAGACCCCCTGGCGGACCCTTCAAATAGCGGCGAAGCCTGGAGATCTCATCACGTCATATCTAATTCTGAATCTCAATGAACCCAATAAACTAGGTGATGTATCGTGGGTTCAGCCCGGCAAGTATAATGGTATTTGGTGGGGCATGCATATCAAAACGGCCACATGGGAAGGTGGGCCAAAACACGGCGCGACCACGGAAAATATGAAGTCCTTCATTGATTTCGCGGCCAGACATAAACTGTCGGCCGTCTTGGCTGAAGGTTGGAATGAGGGTTGGGAGGGAGACTGGACAGCGTCAGGCAATTTCAATTTTACGAAACCTTACACCGACTATGATCTGGAAGAGATAAGCCGGTACGCCAAAGAAAAAAATATCGGACTCATTGCTCATCATGAAACCGGAGGCAATGTTGAAAACTATGAACGGCAGTTGGCGGAAGCCTTTCAGCTTTGTGAAAAGTATGGCATCCATCGGCTAAAGACGGGATATGTTAATATGAGGCCGGGTGGACAATATCACCAGGGTCAGTTCATGGTGAGACACTATCACAAGGTAATGGAAACCGCTGCAGCGTCGCGGGTTATGCTGGATGTCCACGAACCCATCAAGGATACAGGTCTAAGAAGAACGTACCCAAATATGATGACGCGGGAAGGTGGCAGAGGCACAGAGTATGAGGCGTGGAGTACAGGCAACCCTCCCCAGCATACGACTATCCTGCCTTTTACAAGATGTCTTGGTGGACCTTTTGATTATACGCCAGGAATTTTCGACATCCAATTTAAAACCGAAGGTTCATTCAGAGTGCATACTACGCTCGCAAAACAACTCGCACTATACGTTGTTATTTATAGCCCTTTGCACATGGCGGCAGATCTTCCACAAAACTATGAGGGAAAACCTGCATTCAAATTCATCGAAGATGTACCGACAGATTGGGAAATAACCAAAGTCTTGAATGGCGAGATCGGTAAGTTCATCACTACAGCGAGGAAGGATAGAAACAACCCTGATTGGTATCTTGGAAGCATCACCAACGAATCGGCTAGAACAATGGACGTGAAGCTCGATTTTCTCGAGCCTGGAAAAATATACGCTGCGGAAATTTATGAGGACGGAAAAGATGCGGACGTGGATTCAAACCCACTACCCATTGAGATCACAACAAAGAGGGTCGATAGTTCCGTTACCTTAAAACTGAAGCTCGCGCCCGGGGGCGGAACAGCTATTCGCCTTCACCAGGTTGAATAATCATAACGAAGAAATTAAAGTAAGAAACGCATATGAAAAACATCAAGGAACTCAGAAAAATTGAATACGAAGGCGATCACAAGATCGACTCGTTGCTGATCGGAAACTTTGGTGATGTTGAATTCACAGCAAAAGGTAATTTTGAACTTTCGGGAATGATCTTCTCAAAGAAATCGGTCTCATTTACAATCATAGGAGACGGGCTGATCCGTTTTCATGGCGTATGCAGTAAAATTATAATCCACCTCGTGAAGGGAAATTGCATACTCGACTTCAGTGATCTCACAAGTTCTGAAGTTTGCTGCATATCACTGCGCGATAATTCCACAACGATGCTTGGGCCAACGAAACTGATTAGCCGCGCAAACCTTCAGGATGAGGCAGTTCTCAGATATAAAGGAACTCCGCGGTTACAAAGCTATACCTTGTCCGGGAGTTCCAAGATCGAGTCGATGGAAGGCGTATACGCCTGATGTCTAACCGTTCCTATTTAACTGCTTGAGATTTGCGTTTTTCAAGGTCTGCATCGCTTACATTTTCCACGTGGGTGGCGATCCACCAATTATTTCCCCATGGGTCGGTAATACATCCGCTGCGATCACCGTAGAATTCATCTTTTACTTCGCGCGTTGCTTTTGCGCCTTTAACTTTCAACGCTCGGGCATAAAGTTTGTCCACGTCTTCCACATATAAGTAGAGCATTGAGTTCGTGGGCTTTGTATCTTTCATTAAATCTGATATCATGATTATGCTGTCGCCTATCTTGGCCGTGGCGTGACTTATTTTTCCATCGTCCTGCTTCATTGCAAATTCAACTTTTCCTTCCAGGCCATCAACGATGAAGTCAAGCAGACCCTGCGCATTGGAAACGATGAGGTATGGCGTTACTGTGTGAAATCCTTCTGGAATTGGATTTACTGTGTCTGTGTCGTGGCTACTGCGATTGGTTTTCATATTATATTGTTTTAAGTGTTTTCATTAGTGTGTAAAAAAAGTATTGGCGTTTTTAAATAGACCGCGCTAATGGGATACAGTCTCTTCGGTCTGTGGAACCAAACCCCGATCTCGCAGATTCTTCTGTTCATCACCAGCGATGTATGCGAAGATCTTCGTTTCGCCGTTTGTGGTATTCAAAAGGTAAAAAGTCGTGAAGTCTATGTTGCCCTCCTTTTCATCCTTTGAATAGGCGTATCTCCAGAGAACTTTTACGAGCGAATGAAAGTCATCCAAAAGTGTTATGTCTTTGGAAATGATATTCATCTCCTTCGTACCAATGCTTTTGTAGAATTCGAACCCCTCTTTGATCTTTCCCGCGAAGTCGCTGTTGTTCTGCCCACACATCACACCGGCAGGATTGGATTCCACGAAGCACTCAGCAAAGGATGCCGTTAAATCCTCCTCAACATTGCTTGAATTATTTATCGCATTATTAAAATGAGATTCATAACTACTGAAAAACTCTTCCAATTGTTTTTTTCTTTTGCTCATGATTGATTTGGTTAGTATGATTCAAAAAATAAAATCCGGACCTACGCATGGATGCCTAGGTTCCGGAAACAACTAATACTTGTATTGTGATTTATAAAAATATTATGCCACTAGTGAAGCATGGCCGGAGGCGTAAAAAATGACGTTTTACATTCTTGGCATGTAGAAATATTTATTCATTGTGTCCCTGTGTGTTCTATTTCTGCTAAGCCACAAGGTCACTGCAGGCAGTTAGTTATTTGCAGGCAGTTAGATTGAGGGGCTGAAAATTTCGGATTTTGGATGTCGGATTTCGGGAATACCGCTTCACGTGAACGTGCTCCGAAATCCGAAATGAGTTTTAATTAGATCTTGAGTTTTAATTAGATCTTAACAACATTGTGTATAGTATTCTGGTGCGTTGAAGGTATTGCACAGCGTTCAATTCATCTACTCGTTCCTGATAGTGATAGTCCTTCGCCGGAAAGATGATGAGTTTGTCATCACTAACCCAATCTTTATTTGCAAGCGCTTTATTTGCACGTGTTCTCAAGGCTCCTGAGCACTCCAATAGGTGACTGTGAAGGATTTGAAGAATGATTCGATAATCTATCATGATCGATGTATTTACCTTAGACTAGTAAGATTCATACCAGCCATTGGATGGCTCCAAAAAGAAATAAATCGGGCTTGTTGTGAATTAATGTGGAGAATTTTTCCACCGACTTTATGATATAATTCCCCAAAAGAATCAATTTTAGTACGCGGACCGTAGAAATGCATCAAGCGTAACGTTGATGCTTAACATAGGTTTACCAGCTATGGAAATTATTGAACGAATAAAATTGTTGGCAGCATCGCGCCGTGAGTCCTGTGTTGGCTGGCGGCGTCATCTGCACGCTAACCCTGAGCTTTCCTATTGTGAGTTTAAGACTGCTTCTTTTATTCATGAGCTTTTGCAGTCGCTTGGTTTTCAAAATGTTTCACTTGTTGGAGGCACCGGGGTCCTCACAATCATAGAAGGAAGATCTCCTGGTAAGACGATCATGCTGCGCGCCGATATTGATGCGCTGGCAATTAAAGAGGATACTTCGCTTGAATTCGCCTCAAGCGTCCCGGGTGTAATGCACGCTTGTGGGCACGATGCGCACACCGCGATGCTATTGGCAGCCGCTGATATTCTTTTAACGCTGCGAAATGAGTGGACCGGAACGATCAAAATTCTATTCCAACCCGCAGAGGAAATCAGTCCGGGTGGCGCGTTGAAAATGATAGCAGCAGGAGTGTTAGAATCGCCGAAAGTACAGGAGGCTATCGGTCAGCATGTGATGCCAAGACTTCCTGCGGGAAAGGTTGGGATCAGAGGAGGAAGGTTCATGGCAAGCGCTGACGATTTCACGATCACGATTCATGGTCGTGGTGGTCATGCCGCAATGCCGGACTTGACAATTGATCCCGTTCTCATTGCCGGACATTTAATTGTTGCGCTGCAACAAGTCATTAGCAGGAATGTCGATCCAAAAATTCCGGCAGTGTTGTCAATCGGTCGGATCGTGGCAGATGGAACATATAATGTCATCCCGGACCAGGTAATATTACAAGGAACATTCAGGACGCTAGATAATGATTGGCGTGAACGCGGGCTCGTGAAGATCAAAAAGCTGGCAATGGAACTCTCTTCGTCAATGGGTGCAGACTGTACTGTGGAAATCCGTCGAGGATATCCTTTCTTACAAAATAATGTGATGTTGGCCAACGAGCTCAAGGCATCCCTGATTACGTACCTTGGTCCCGAAAATGTTATGGATGAAGACGTCTGGATGGCCGCTGAAGACTTCGCACATTACAGCCACACCGTGCCGGCAGTGTTTTATTTACTAGGCGTGCGCAATGAAGCAAAAGGTATAACGTCAGGACTTCATACGCCAACCTTTACCGTTGACGAAGACGCGTTGCCTCTTGGTGCTGGGATCATGGCGTGGCTTGCTTACCAGCGAATGCAACCATAACGCTTTCTACGCTACAAACCACCCGACATTAATCCATATGATAAATCCTATCCATAAAAACATCTTAACAACATTGTTGCTCGTCTCCTCGATTATTTGCACGCAGGGACAGGAACTTTACTCCTTACCGGCTAATACAGAGACAAGATGGTCGAGTTTTGAAAATGCCCGTGCTGAACAGGGCCGGGGAGGTTCTGAGAATAAGAACGCCAAGGGACATCCATCGGAGACAATGTTACCGGGAGAAACAAAAGAGCTATTGAATTTCATTGGGGCTGGAACAATCAGGAGGATTTGGCTAACGATCAGCAATCGTACACCTGCAACACTTCGGGCGCTAAGGCTTGAGATGTATTGGGACGGATCGCCGACACCTGCAGTTTCAGTTCCACTCGGGGATTTTTTTGGCGTCGGATTAGGGCGCAAAACCGCTTTCCAGAATGCATTATTCTCGGATCCAGAGGGAAGATCGTTCAACAGTTATGTTCCCATGCCTTTCCGCTCAGCCGCCAAAGTGTTGTTGGTCAACGAAAGCAAGGAGAACATCATGCTGTTCTATGATATTGATTTCCTCAAGGTGAAATCTCATGAAGCTAACACTTTGTACTTTCACGCGTTCTGGAGCAGGAATCCCAAACCAGAGTTGAAAAAGGATTTTGATATTCTACCCATGGTAAAAGGAAAAGGCCGATACCTTGGGATGAACATGGGTGTTATCACCGATCCCGCCTATGAGAAGAGTTGGTTCGGAGAAGGCGAGGTTAAGATCTATCTCGACGGTGACCGCGACTTACCTACATTGAATGGAACCGGTACTGAAGATCTCATTGGCACTGGATGGGGACAGGGAAAGTTTGTGCATGATTTTCAAGGTTGTCTCGTAGCTGATACAACGGCCGGGCAATGGGCGTTTTACCGGTATCACATACCAGATCCTATTTACTTTAACGCAGAGTGCCGCGTGTCCATCCAACTGATTGGTGGTGATATGTTGCCGAAGGTAAGATCCTATGATAAGAATGGCGCTCAGCTCATACCCATTACGGTGTCCACTGATGATGGATTGATCAAGCTTATGGACAAGCCAATGGGTTTAAACGACAATGCGTTCCCGATGGGATGGGTTAATTTTTATCGAACCGATGATGTTTCGGCCACCGCTTATTTTTATCTCGACAAACCAGCGCATGCATTACCACCATTGGCACCTGTAGCACAACGTACTGCCGGTCTCAAGGATAAAGAATAAGTATCAGGAGTGTGAGGTAACAAGTGCCAGGATCGAAAGCGATCGTCGATTATTGTATAATATCTTGTTAAATTTTTAAATCAATCTTCTTGCCTGACTTCATGGCTTCAACGATGCCGTCCAGGATCTTCATGTCTTTTACACCTTCTTCCCCGTCGACGGGAACTTCAGGCTTCTTGCCTTTAAGTATCATGTCTGACATCTCATCCATTTGAATGGTCTGGTGCGTTACGTGAGGAAAGTTCAATTCACCGAGGTGAGTTCTGCCTTTGATAGGACCATATCCTGTAGAAGGCTGCATTTCAGCAAATCCCTTTTCTCCATTGAGAAAAAACCGATCAAGGTTATTCATGCTATAGGTTGACAAGCAAGATGCAACGGCCCCGCTAGGGAACCCAAGCTGAAACGTAACTGTCTCGTCAACGCCCTCCTTAAACTTTTGGTGATCTGTTTTCATTTCTTGCGCGGTGACCCATATGGGCTCCTCCCCAAGCATGTATCTCGAGCCATTAACGGCATAAATTCCGATGTCCATCAATGAGCCGCCACCGGCCAACTTCTTGTCGAGGCGCCATTGCGTTGGATCTCCGATCTTGAACCCGGCGAGTCCCTGAAAGAACAATGTTTTTCCAAATTCTCCAGCTTTTCGCATCCGGACAATTTCCAGGGTCTTAGGTTCGAGATGCATTCTGTACCCCACCAGAAGCTTTACGTTTGCTTTCTTGCAGGCATCAACCATCTCCTGGCCCTCAGCTGCATTGAGCGCCATCGGTTTTTCAGAAATGACGTGCTTACCCGCCTTTGCAACGCGAATTGCGTATGGCTTATGCAGTGCATTTGGCGTGATCACATAAACGGCATCGATGTCCGGGTTGCTCTTTATGCTATCGAAGTTCTCGTAGTTGTAACAATTTTTCTCGGGAATGTTATACTTGGATTGCCAGTCCTTGATCTTTGATGGTGTTCCACTGATCACACCAACAAGTTTTGCTTTTGTGCAATCCTTCATGGCGTCAGCAACCCGCGTTCCATAACTTCCTAACCCCATTATCGCCACGCGTAATACTGATCCCTGATAAGGTTGTTCCAAATCAGGACTAGCCTGGGCAAGGTGCAAGCCCTGTGTTAAAGGAATGGCCAAGGCTGATGCGGTCATTTTCTGTAGGAAGTTACGGCGGGAATTCATATGAATTGTGTGGGTTGGTTGGACTTTACCTGATCGCTGTTGGGGTTAATATACTAATCTTTCCCATCGTTCTCTATCAAAATGATATGTCCGGCCGGCAGGAATCAACTAATACCTGTACATAAACAAGATTAGTTGTGCAATAAAAAACTGAAATTATTTAACCTGGGCACCAAGTTCAGGCTGGAATTCAAGCACGATAGAATTCATGCAATATCTTTTACCGGTTGGTGGAGGTCCATCATCGAAAAGGTGTCCCAGGTGACCACCACATCTTCCGCATAGAACTTCAATTCTTTCCATCCCGAATGAATTGTCGGTTTGATATTTGACACTGTTCTTACGTTCGACTTCAAAAAAACTAGGCCAGCCACATTCACTGGCAAATTTGGCGTCGGAACGAAAAAGTTTATTGCCACAGGCTGCGCAGTAGTATGTACCGCGGCCCATGTAATTCCAGTATTTTCCTGTGAAGGCTCGCTCAGTGTCCTTATTCCGGGCGACCTGATAAATCTCATTGGGCAGCACTTTCCGCCATTCTGCGTCGCTGACGTGCAGTGCCGAGGTATCAGTATGGGAATAGAAAGGACTTTTTTCGGGCAGGGTGTCGGAGACAACGGTTACTTGCGCATGAGGATCCAAAGTAGTGTCTGCGGAAGACTCAACGTCACGTGTCCGGGTCACGCAACAGAATAGCAAAACGCTGAGTGGGAGAAATAGATAATTTTTCATGGTCGATATTTATCAGTATTAGAACAGTACCGATCCCAATATAGTTTGGGCATTCCACTGTCCATGCAACCTATAAAACATTTACGATGAAAAACGGGCCTGTGGTTTCGAAGGAATGTTTGTTTTTGATCGGCGAGAGGTTTATTGCATCACGTCAGTCAAAATCGCCATCCCGCAAACTGTTGATGGGCGTGGAAGCCTCTTCTTCGGTCATGATAGACATGATGATCCAATGAACATCCGGGATCTCGAGTGGTGCATAAGCACTGAGCACATCGACACCGAGGCTGTTTTTATCCAGTTGTGTGCCAGTGACTCCAGTGAGCGCCTTTGTCGCAGCGTCCTGCCTGATTTCCTCCATGAGAATACTAGTTTCCATTTTCTGGATTTGCTGCACAGTGATTGGATCGTAGTTGAGTCTTTTAAGCAGATTCAAATGGCCTTGCATGTCTTCTATAAGCTGACGGGATATTGAGCGAAGCTTGAAGTCGGCACCAAGCATAAAGGTTTCACCGGTATCGCCGAGACCATCTTCACGCCATTTATTGTTTCCGGTCAGGATCTGATTGATCTTGTTGATCGGCATTTGAAAAACGAGGATGCCACTTTTGCTGTCGCCATCATATATCGGACACGCAATAAAGGATGCCGGAGCATGGTAAGAGGGATCGTATGGTTCGAAATCTATTAGCCGGACAAAATTTCTATCCTGGCTGGTCATCGCGTCCCTCGCCACTTTGCCAAAGTTCGTTGTAGAATATTTGCCGCTGAGGAGACTGGTAGCAAAGTCAACTTCCTTGAATACACTGTAAAGCATATCGCCCGTGTCCGCATCCAGCAAGAAGATATCATAGTAGCCGAACTTCTCCAGGAAGTTTCTCAGGATAGGGTGATACGTCGCATGGACTTTGCTATACTCACTTCCATCCCCGGCATCGTTTAGCAGCGACTTTTTTCCAGTGGGGTGTACGTTGTCCGAGATGTACAGATACTGAAGCTGCTGGGCCCTGGGAGTCGAAGGAATGAATGGTTGTGCGACGGCGGACGTGCTCGTATTGTCGTTCAATCTGGGAACAAATTCTTCCTCATAGTATTGCTTGAGGCTCGCATGATAGCGCTGAAGTTTTTCCGATGATAAATCATTGCCAAGGTCATAGAAGGCATGCTTGAACGCTCGCACAGCTTCTATGATCATGCGATCCTCCGAGAAGGTCAGGATCTGACTTCGTATGATATCGAAGTAATATTCGACATTCCGTTTTTTTGTTGAAGTGATCGATTTGAGCTGATCGAACTTTGACCGATGGTTCAACTCACCAAGCTTTTTGAAAAGCGAATCGTACTTACGGCTGATGGCTTCCTGTGTTGTCTGCAACTCTTCCTGATTTTGCCGGAGTTCCTCTTCCTGCGCTTTCATTTGCTCAGCTTGAGTGTTGAGCGCATCCACTATTCGCCTTGTCTGATCCGCGGTGCGGATTGTCGATACGGTGTACGCAATGCTTTCACCGATTTTCTCAACGAAGGAGATTTCATTTTTGGTGAACTCCCGGAACGATGCGAGCTCTATTATGCCAACGATTGTTTCATTCATTCTTAAGGGAACGATCAGGATATGCCGAGGATTCGCTTCACCCAAGCCAGATGTAATACGGACGAAATGATCAGGTACTTCTTTGAGGTAAATTGTTTGCCTTTCAACAAACGCCTGACCGATAAGCCCTTCACCTATTTGAATGGTTTGCGAAAGGTGCTTTGTGCGGTTATAGGCATAGCAGGATTGCATCTCCAGGAATTCTTTTCCTTCAATCTTGACAACGAGGAAGACTGCACCCTGATTCGCTTTGATGATGCGAACAAGATTAACGACGATATCGTTGGCAATAGATTTAAGGTCTTTTGCCGACTGAAGCACCTGCACGAATTTCGCCAGACCCTCCGAAGCCCAATTCCGTTGCTCATCCTCTTGTTTGATAGCGATCAGATTATTTTTAATCTGAACAAGAGCATTTCCCAATACGTCGTCATCATGCCTCGGCAGATAGTTGGCTTCTAAATTTCCCGCCTTCAACTGTTTGGCGAATTCAGCCTGCCTGAGCAAGTCCTCCCTGATCTGGCTGATAAAGACGCCGATCTCTGTCGTCTCGGGCAAGCCATTGATGCTTGCCGGGTTATTAAGCCTTCCCATCGCAAGATCTTTTGAAGCCATGTCGATCTTTTTGACCCCCTGCGATAGTCTTTGGATAAACAATATTGCAATAGTTCCACAAACCAGCAGAAGGAAAATGACGATTGAAAAGGAGATAAGGTGTTCTTCGAAATTATTCCGGAATGTGAAGGCGACGAACCCAGTCGTTATAATTAACGGTAGTCCAAATAGTAGTGAGAGTCTCTGTGAAAGCTTTAGTTTGTTAAAACCAAGATTCATGATTCAGCCATATGAGTTCAAAATAACAATTTTTTTTTAAACGGGATAGCATTTGCTAGGCTTAGATCATGCGTTGAAACATTGATCTGCACAAAGCTCTCCGTCCTTTGCGTGTTCTTCTCTTCGTCTTTTTTTGATTTATATGGCTCATGTGCGATTGATCGTTCATAAATCACATCAATATGTGGTATTGAATTATTAATTTTGTCTATTGTTACCTCATCAACTGCTATGAACCTTCAGCAACTTGAATACATAATCGCTCTAGACATTCACCGCAATCATGTGAAGGCTGCCGAGCATTGCCATGTAACACAACCTACACTCAGTATGATGATCAAAAAGCTGGAGGGGGAATTAGGTGTGAAGATCTTTGATAAGAGCCAACCGTTGAAGCCAACACCATCCGGTGAATTGATCATTTCACGAGCTCGTCAGATCCTGCAGGAAGTCAAAAATTTAAAAGAGTTCATTCGCAATGAAAAGGACTCCATTGAGGGCGAATTCCGCCTCGGTGTGATCCCAACGTTGGCTCCGTACCTGCTGCCACGATTTCTCAACGAATTTCTGGAAAAAAATCCAGGAACATCTTTTACCGTGATGGAACTGCAGACGAATGATATAATTCGTTACCTGAAAACAAACCGACTGGACCTGGCGATCCTTGTCTCGCCATTGGACGACAAGGAGATTCGGGAAGTGCCTGTATTCTATGAACCGATACTATTATATACGGCTGAAAACCTCAAGTATTATAACCAGGATAAAATAAACTTGAAATCGCTGACATATGATAATCTGTTGATGTTAGAAGAAGGGCATTGCTTTAGGGGCCAGGTTGAAAACCTTTGCTCATCAAAGGGAAAGAGGATCCATCACCAACTCAATTATCAAAGCGGTTCGTTCGAAACATTGAAAGCGATGGTTGATAACAATTATGGATATACGCTTATACCGGAGCTGTCCGTCAATGTAAAAAACAAACACGTAAAGCATTTTATATCACCGGAGCCTGTTCGCGAGGTCAGCCTGGCGGTGCACAACGGGTTTGTTAAGGAGATGCTTCTCATCAAGCTTCGCGATGCAATTCTCAAATCAATTCCGGCTCACTTTAAGAAAAATGACAAATACATTCGGGTCAGGTGGAATTGAGAATTGACGATTTAGTGATTTAGTGATTCTTGTCTGTAGCCCCGATAGCGATCGGGGCGGCGGAGGATAGTGATTTACTTAAGCCAAACAGGCTAGATAATAGCGAATTTGAGCTTTAAAGGCCGTTTCTGTTCCGGAGCGGCTTTTTTATTTGTATGAATCTGCAAACCTTAGTGTAACCTTTCATACCTCTCCCGGTAACTAACACGAAATTGATAAAAAGCGCTGATTGGATGACAGATGAAATGATCATGGAGGCCGTTAAAAGCGGTGATCTTCAACAGGCATCTTTGCTTTTTGAACGCTATAACAAGCGCATTTTCAATTTCCTGGCACGCATGACAATGGATCGGGATTTGGCAGAAGACCTCACGCAGAACGTATTCCTGCGCATTATTAAATACAGGAATTCATTCAAGCAGGGGGCGCGCTTTCAGCCTTGGATCTATCAAGTAGCCCGGAATATCTTTTCGGATCACTACCAGATGCACAAGAACAGATTCTCCGATTTTGTTGATGTCGAAAAAATACATGATGCTATGCCCGACTCGGACGAGACTCAACTTATGGAAGAACGCGAAAAACTGCTGCATCAGTCGTTGGCGAGATTGGAATCAGACCAACGCGAGTTGCTCATTCTTACGAGATTCCAACAAATGAAGTATGAAGATGTCGCCTTAATCATGGGTACCACGGTGGCTAATATTAAAGTGAAGGTGCATCGCGCCATCGCTAAGTTGAGAGAACATTATTTTGAACTGGAAAAGATCTAAAACAAAAGAAGGCAGAGCCCAAGGATATGGAAAAGGAAAAGATCGAAGCAATGCTGATAGACTATATCGACGGCAAATTGGCCGGTGAAGAGAAACGTATAGTGGAAGAGCAATTGTTAAAGGATGAAAATACCGTAACCCTTTATGATCAACTGAAGGAAGTAATACAGGCAATGGAGTCGTCGGCTGGCATCGAACCTTCTGCAGCATTGAAACTTAACTTCGACCGATTGCTTGGAGCAGAGATCAGGCAAGAAAAGAAAGGAAAGACAATAGTATTTCAACCATGGTTTTACCGGATTGCTGCTGCGATAGCCTTTGTAATTCTTGGAGGAGGAATTGGGTTTTGGATCAGCTATCAGCAACGCCAGGCTGCCGCATTGGAGGCAATGCGGAAAGAGGTCCAGGCAACCAAGCAACTGATGATGGCGATGCTTGACAATCAGCATTCGGCAAGCCAGCGGGTATTGGGCGCTACTGTTGCTTATAACGAAATCGAAAAAGCAGATCCGGAAATCGTCAGTGCGTTGATATCGGCTATGAATGAAGACGAGAATACCAACGTGAGGATGGCAGCGCTGGAGGCGCTGGGAAAATTTCGAGCACAACCTCATGTGAGAAAGGCCCTCATTGCGTCACTGAAAACTCAAAAAGATCCAGTGGTGCAGATCGCGCTGATTCGTTTGATGGTCGAAATGAACGCGCCAGGAATAAGACCTGAATTGGAACGCATTACAACCGATGATGAAACCCTCCCGGCTGTCAAGGACGAGGCGCACGCCGGACTACTTAAGCTTTCATGAAATAGTTAAGACCAATCGCGGCGTGTGTCACCAGAATTTGCATGCACACACACTCACACCACACGCAACGAAGGTTTTAACGCCAATTATAACAGTAAAACAAAAAACAGTAAACAAGATAACACGAAAACAATGAAACGGACAATAACAACACTTGCGCTGGCATGCTTAACAATTAGCTTTCTTCAGGCGCAGGAATTCAAAGTCGCTAAAAGTACAGGACGACTGGAGATCAAAGAGGTCAACCATGTGTACATCGAAGGCACGACCGGAAATGAGATCATTTTTAGTTCAAGAAGTGGCAAGCGCGATAAAGACGAGCGCGCCGAAGGACTGCGAGCGATCAGTAACAACGGGTTGGAGGACAACACCGGATTGGGACTGTCGGTGCTCGACAAGGGAGCTACCATCGAAGTACAACAACTAAAGAAAACAGATGGCCCGGATATCACCATCAAAGTGCCCAAGGGCATTGTTATCTCGTACTCACACTCTTCCCCTTACGGAGAAGCGATTGAATTCAAGAATATTGAAAGCGAGATTGAAGTATCCACTTTGCACAATGGCGTTAAACTGGATAACGTCACCGGACCGATGACCATAAAGACAATTCACGGCGACATAGATGCATCCCTCAGTGCCGGATTGAAGAATCCAATATCGATCGTGTCCGTTCACGGACACGTAGACGTAGCGTTGCCTGTGGCCACAAAGGCAAATCTTAAGATGGGAACGGTCTATGGCGAGATATTCGTCGATCCGGATTTCAAGATAGAGATTGATCGTTCCGGTAACATGATCAAATACAGTGATAATGTTACGGGTAAGATAAATGGTGGAGGATTGGACCTAAACCTTTCTTCCACGCACAACAACATCTATTTAAGAAAAAAATAACAATGGGGCTCCCTGAGGATATCTATCCCAGGGAGCATTCCACTACACTAATCTTATGAAAGCAGGATTAATATTAATGACTGCACTTTGTGTAGCCTGGTACGCAAATGGGCAAACGCCGATCAACAAGACTATCCCGGTTCAAGCAGGACAGCACGTTGTGATGCATTTTGATTACCCGGAATTGATCCGGGTGAGCACATGGGACAAAAATGAAATCGGTATCCAGGGTTCGGTCAGCATAAATGGTGGCGAGAATGACGATGCATTTGAACTTCTCACCTCAACATCGGGCAACACCATTTCTATTCGCAATGAGATCAAAGACTTAAAAAACCTTCCACACCGCATCACGATCAAAGACGGCGGCCAGACGATAACCTTTAAGAGCCAGGCTGAGTACAAAAAATACCAGCAGGAGCAGGGGAGAGGAAGCTTCGACATGGTCACGAACGGTGTGGACATGGATATTCTCATAGAGATCAAAGTTCCGCGAAATTGTAAGACCAATGTCGAATCGGTGTATGGCATGGTTGAAATCAAGAATTTTACCGGGCCTCTCACTGTAGTTGCAACCTATGGAGGAGTGGATGCCGCCCTTACCGAAAAAGCGGCGGGAGAAATCGCTGCCGAAACAAATTTTGGCGAGATTTATACAAACCTGGATGCCAAATTTGGTGGGCAAAGAACCGACGAAGACTTTCACACATTTGTGACGGCCAAGCCCGGCAATGGGCCGCAATATTCCTTCGAATCAAAATACGGCAACGTTTACATCAGAAAAGAAAACTAGAGGAGAGTTATGGGTTATGAGTCATAACCCATAACTCTCACCTGTTTGTGTTCGCGAGATCTGCTATTGTGTTATGCGATAGAATTTTCAGGGTCGCATCTCGAACTTGTCCGAACAGGTGGTTGATGCGACACGTATGTTCATCGGCACACATGCCGCAACTGTCATAAAAATTCAGCGAGACGCAAGGCAGCATGGCCACTGCTCCATCAATATGCCTGATTACTTCAATAATTGGAATTTGGTCAGCATGCTTGATAAGATAGTAGCCTCCACTCTTACCTTTTTTACTACCAAGGATTCCGGCATTTTTCAGGTCCAGCAGAATGGCTTCGAGAAATTTTTTGGGGATGGCTTTCGCTTTAGCGATCTCGCCGATGGTAACAGAGGAGTCGTCTTTCAGATCCGCGAGATAGATAAGGGCATGAAGGGCGTATTGGCATTTTTTCGATAGCATAGGCACGCTTTAGTTTGTCTGATCGTCATTATGAATTTTAAGTTGTAATAGAACGTGTTCGAAATTAGTCAAAAGATTGGCATAGTTCTTTGACGCTTAGCAATTGTATAATGGTGCATTTTTAAAATCTACTAATTCTATAGATAATATTGGTTTATAGAAAATTTCATTTATTTTTGGGCCGTTGGGTTTATTATTAATGTGGAAGCGGAATGCACCTTATGGTGGTAAGGTGCATTCCGTAACTATACGTTTTAATCTCACACGTCATGCTATTGCACCCATCAACATAACCATAAAACTCCCAAACCGCTCTGATGTTGATCAAGAGAGGTTGCTATTCTTTTTGCATGGGCCATTCGGAAGTGTTGCATATGAGGTTTAAGGCGTTGCGTCAAATCGCCCATGCCGAAATACTTTGAATCTTAGGTGCGTTTGTATAACATTTGTTACCTTAAACCCGACAGAAGACGAGAGACGCAACTTCATTAAATATTTTAATCCATGGCTGAAGAAAATAAAAACCAAACCGCGCTCGGCGACGTAGCCGCCAGGCAATTAGCGATCGCGACACGTACTGTTCCTCAAATGCCAACCATTACGCCACGCTGGTTGACGCGCTTGATGAGTTGGATACCAGTTGAATCTGGTGTGTACCGCGTAAACCGTGTGAAGGATGCAGGTAATGTCACAGTAGATTGTTCAGGTCGTGACGAACGTGAATTACCCCAGACTTTTGTCGACTATATTGAAGATCCACGGGAATACAATCTTAGCGCAGTCAATACCGTCCTGGACGTGCACACGCGGGTTTCGGATCTATACAGCAAGCCTTACAATCAGATCAGTGAGCAGCTACGACTGACCATTGAAACGATTAAAGAAAGGCAGGAAAGTGAGTTGATTAATAATAAAGAGTACGGACTATTGCACAGCATTGCTCCATCGCAGCGAATTAAAACACTCAAGGGATCACCTACGCCTGATGATCTGGACGAATTGCTGAGCAAAGTTTGGAAAGAGCCGGCCTTTTTTCTTTTGCATCCACTAGCAGTGGCGGCATTTGGTCGCGAATGCACGCGACGTGGCGTACCACCACCAACCATTTCACTATTTGGTTCCCAATTCTTAACATGGCGTGGCATACCACTTATTCCATCGGATAAAGTAAATATCGAAAATGGAAAATCAAAGATATTGTTGCTTAGGACAGGTGAGAGTCGTCAAGGTGTTGTCGGCCTCTATCAACCTGGTCTTCCGGGTGAACAATCGCCTGGACTCTCAGTAAGATTTATGGGCATCAACGACAAAGCAATCGCTTCTTATCTTGTTTCGTTGTATTGTTCACTAGCTGTTCTCGTTGATGATGCCATAGCGGTGCTGGACGATGTCGAAACTGGAAACTATCATGAGTACAAATATTGATAAGCCTCAGTATCCTGATGTAAAACTGCTTGAAAAACTGGCGAACGACCTTTTCGCAGCTTATCCATCGACGCAAATTTCTGCTCCGGTCAATCAGGCTGATATTTCAAGACCTTCAACGGAGGGGATTGGTGAAAACAGCGACAACCTAAGGATGAAGGAGCCTCAAACAAGCTTGCCTGATCCTCATTTTGCTGGTGGTGAGCCCGTGCCTTCATCTGTCGCTGGCAGTGGCGTCTCGCCATCATCGGTGGGTAACACGAATAGATATCAGATCAATCCTTTTCAAGCGCCATCGGAAGAACGACACACAATTCAAAATGGGAATGTTCCGGGGTCAGTGGCAGGTAGTGGCATTTCTCCTTCAGTTCCCGGTCAAACGGGTAGGTTCAATATCAACGACCCGCAAACAAGTTTGCCGGATCCGCATCTTAGAAATCCTGGCGTCGTTCCTTCCTCTTTGGCCGGAAGTGGAATCTCGCGGCCGGGCATTGACAATTATTATAATAAAGGAGCTGATGACCACATGCAGACCGGCGGCTTTATGCCCGGTCCTTTTGCGATGCCCACACTTACACCACCTTCAATGTCGGGTATCGGCATTTCACCGGAATTTCTTAGCGGCGTGCCGCGCACAAATGAACGCGCTGGCTACTCGTCAGCCTATTTTCCATTGACACCAGAAACTTCTTTCGAGACCGAACTGCGACAAGCGCTTAGCGGCATCCACGCTGCCGAACCGCAATCACGGTCCTCCTTTGCAGAGGTGCCGACGGACGGTATTCCGGCATTTTATTTTTTGTCGGGCTTGGAGCGGCACCCAAAAGCGACCGCCGAGCCGGGAACGTCGCAGCACTATTTGGCAGCGAAAAACGAGGCGGCGATACCCAAACCATCGCTGGACGTTAACTTAATCAAGAAGGATTTTCCCATTCTGGATGAGAGAGTGAATGGCAAGCCGATCATCTGGCTTGATAACGCCGCCACCACCCAGAAACCTCGACAGGTCATTAAGAGGCTAAGCTATTTTTATGAGCACGAAAATTCCAACATTCACCGTGCAGCCCATGAGTTAGCGGCGCGTGCTACGGATGCTTATGAGGAGGCGCGAAAGAAAATTCAGCTGTTTTTGCAAGCGAGCTCGCCCAACGAGATCATTTTTGTTCGAGGCGCCACGGAAGGGATCAATCTGATTGCCAAGAGTTGGGGAGATCAATTTTGTAAAGCAGGTGATGAAATTGTGATAAGTCATCTTGAGCATCACGCTAACATTGTCCCCTGGCAACAACTTGCCTCAAGAAAAGGATTGAATATCAAAGTCATTCCAGTGGATGACGATGGTCAGATATTACTGAACGAATACAGCAAACTACTGGGACCAAAAACAAAGCTCGTATCGTTTGCTCAGGTTTCAAACGCGTTGGGAACTGTTACGCCCGCAAAGCAAATGGTAGATATGGCCCATCAGGCCGGTGCTAAAGTATTGGTGGATGGCGCGCAGTCTATTTCTCACATGCCAGTCAGTGTCCAACACCTCGATTGCGATTGGTTTGTATTTTCGGGACATAAAGTATTTGGACCCACTGGCATAGGCGTGGTGTATGGTAAAGAATCGTTGCTGAATGAAACGCAACCGTGGCAGGGTGGAGGTAATATGATCGTTGATGTTACATTCGAGCACACCAAGTATCATCAGGCACCTGGACGATTTGAGGCAGGTACAGGAAACATCGCAGACGCGGTTGGTCTGGGTGCAGCGATAGACTATGTATCCAAGCTCGGCATGGAAAATATTCACCAGTACGAGCACTATTTGCTTCAATACGCGACGATGCTGATGAAGGATGTTCCGGGATTACGGATGATTGGAACGGCTAAAGAAAAGGCAAGTGTATTGTCATTTGTATTTGAGGGCTTCAAACCAGAGGAAGTAGGTGTCGCCCTCAATATGGATGGTATCGCGGTAAGGGCTGGACATCATTGTGCGCAGCCCATTTTAAGAAGATTTGGAGTGCAAGCTTCTGTGAGACCATCTCTTGCCTTCTACAATACTTGCGCAGACATCGACGCACTCGTTAGCACTTTATGGAAACTCCGTCACGGCCGCCCTCTCAAGAAAAACTAAAAAAAGTTATGGGTTATGAGTCATGAGTTATGAGTTTGGGGGGCCCCGTGTGGGGGCCTCAGACGAATTGCTCGGAATAAAATTCAGATGTAGCGACGTCAGTTTTTGTAAATCCGTTTATGCCGTCGGCATAAACGCGAGCGTGCCGTCCACGGCACCGTGGAACTCATAACTCATAACTCATAATTCTTATTGCTGATTCACAGCACTTTCCACAGTTAATACAATAATTTATTAAAAATTTTTTTGCCATTGTTTGGAGTATTGAAAGTTAAAACTACATTTGTCTATCGAATTAGTAGACAATCAATTCCCACCAGATTGATTTTATACAGAAGAAGGGAGAGAATAGGCTCGATGAACTTCTAGCAACCTGTCACCACCAAGGATAAGGTGCTAAGACCTACCAATAAAAATTGGAACTATAAAACTTAAAAACCATGAAAACAAGAGAGCGCAAAACGCTGATGTGCGTTGCAGTGTCCGGAAAAAAATTAACAGAAGACAACCACTATTGTTGTTGTTGACTTACAACGTGCGGTCTATCCTTTTTTGATAGGTCGCCATACCTGGCTTTCGGATGCACCAATGCTTTCAGTCGTATTGGTGGTATGCCTGTCATCTAAGGTGCATTCCGTAGCCGCCAGATCTTCAACTAATCAATTTATACAATTAAGAATTTTTATGAAATCGCTGTTATCAATATTTATTTTCTATTTCCTGGCCTTGTTCGCCAGTTCGGTATTTGCCCAGGCTTCTGAAAAGAAAGTGGTCGTCACAGGGGTGCGCTTTGCGTATCCGCTGGTTGAGAAGTGGATCGAAGCCTATAAGGTCGCCAACACTGATGCAGACATTATCATAGAATCCCGTACCACTACCGATCCGGCAAAGTATGATCTGTTAATCGAA
>Ga0193753_10001101_pt1 | contig 23836 bp, 17 predicted proteins | sample H1c2metaG_FD_144925 | JGI IMG/M metagenome (GOLD analysis project Ga0193753, IMG submission 144925) | Soil microbial communities from a riparian zone of the East river system, Colorado, United States - H1c2 | ecosystem: Environmental > Terrestrial > Soil > Riparian zone | place: USA: East... | reverse complement strand
CGTATCATCCGTGGGCAGCCGGTCCCGAAACGGGAGACCGGGCGCGACGGCCGCCGGCATCGGCATCGGCAGCTCCACGCGCAGGAGACCCGGCGCGACGGCGGCCACCGGGCGGCGTGGCAGCGTGCGCTCCAGCTCGTCGGCGAGGTCCTCGTCGCGGCCCGGCGCCGCGATCAGCAGCGCGGTCCCGGGCGATGGATCGGCGGCAGGCATGCCGGCATCTTCCCGTTCCGGCGCGAGCGCCGCATAGAATGCGCTTCCCCCGCCTCACCGCAACCGTCTCACCGGCCGCGCCTCATGAACCGCATCCTGATCTACCTCAAGGGCCACAAGCTGGCCTGGATGCTCCCGATCCTGCTGTTCCTCGCGGTGCTGCTCGTCGTCGCCTGGAAGATCGCGCGGACACCCGACGACCCGTTCGCCTACCGGAGCCATTGAGCGCGGCGACTGCCGGTGGCGGCGCGCCATGCAGGCCCTCGCATCATCCCTCCACGCTCCTCCGGTTCATTGCCGGGTGGCCCGTGCCGGGCACGCGTGCCCGATGACAGCCGCGACATGGCCGCCTGCGGGCCGTGCGATGAACCGGAGCCGCGGGAAATGGCTACGATGCGTGCAGAGAGAATGGGGACGACAGGCCATGCCGATGGACAATGAAGAACACCGGCCCCGGACTCCACTCCCGGCGCAGCGGCCCGAGGCAGCCTCGGGCGAAACGACCTCGACGAACGCCTCGGTCGTCGCCACGTGGCGTCAGATCGACCTGGCGCTCTCGCCGATCCTCGGCTCGCGCGGCACGGCCGGTCTCTATCAGCGCAGCCTGCACCTGGCCAGCACAAGCCATCCCTGGCTCGCGGCTCCCTCCGACACCCTGGGGGGATCGCTCGACACATCGGCGCTCCTCGCCGCACTCGGCAGGCAGAGCCGCGCCGAGGCCGCGGCGGGCTGCGCCACGCTGCATCGCACCTTTCACGATCTGCTGACCTCGCTCGTCGGAGGTTCGCTCACCGAGCAGCTGCTCCGGCACGTGTGGGATTCCTCTTCGAGCGGGCCGCCCGCTCCGGATACGACGCCATGACTGCCAAAGTGACCATCAATCGCCTTGCCACGGGCGTTCCCGGGCTGGATGCCGTGCTGGGCGGAGGCCTGCCGGAGTTCTCGTTCAACCTCATCGCGGGCCAGCCGGGCTCCGGGAAGACCACGCTCGCGCACCAGATGCTCTTCAAGTTGGCGACGCCCCAGCGGCGCGCGCTGTACTTCACGGTGCTGGGCGAGCCGCCGCTGAAGATGCTGCGCTACCAGCAGCAGTTCGACTACTTCGACAGCACCGCGGTCAACCGCTCGATCCGCTTCGTCAACCTGTCCGAGGAGGCGATGGCGGGAAACCTCGAGACGGTGCTCGCGCGCATCTCGACGGAGGTGGAGGCCTTCGATCCCGCGCTCGTCTTCGTGGACTCCTTCCGCTCCGTCGTGCTGGCGAACGCGCCCGGGCAGAGCACGCGCATCAGCCTGCAGCAGTTCGTGCAGCAGCTCAGCATGCTGCTCACGAGCTGGCAGGCCACGACCTTCCTCATCGGCGAGTACTTCACCGAGACCGACGCCAACCCGGTGTTCACCGTGGCCGACGGCCTCATCTGGCTGCGCCAGAGCGTGCTGCGCAACTCCATGGTCCGCAAGCTGGAGATCATGAAGATGCGCGGGCAGCCCACGCTGCCCGGGCTGCACACGTTCCGCATCGGCTCGGCCGGCATCGAGGTCTTCGCGCCCGCGACCCTCCCCATGCCGGGAATGGGCGCGCCCGAGGCGACGCCCTCGGTGGCGCGGCTCCCGATGGGCGTGCCGCGGCTGGACGAGATGCTCGGCGGTGGCTTGCCGCGCGGCTACTCCATGCTCATCGCCGGCCCCTCGGGCTCGGGCAAGAGCATCCTGGCCACGGCTTTCCTCGCGGAAGGCGTGAGGCGCGGCGAGACCGGCGTCGTCGCGGTGTTCGAGCAGCGGCCCAGCCGCGCGCGCAACCGCATCCTGGCCGACCTCGTCGCCGGCGGCCGCGTCGGGCTGGTGGACAGCCGCGCGCCCGATCTCTCGATCGACGAGATCGTGCACCTGCTGGTCCGCGAGATCCGGCGCCTCTCCGCGACGCGGGTCGTCATCGACTCGCTCTCCGGCTTCGAGCTCGCGCTGGCGCCCACGTTCCGCGAGGACTTCCGCGAGTCACTGGCGCGCCTGGTCGCGGCACTCGCGGCCGAGGGCGTGACCATGCTGATGACCTCCGAGCTGGAAGACCGGTACACGGATCTGCGCTTCAGCCCGTACGGCACCGCGTTCCTGACCGACGCCATCGTCGTGATGCGCTACATCGAGGTGTCCAGCCGGCTGCGGCGCGTCCTGGCGGTGGTCAAGGTGCGCGCCAGCTCGCACTCCGACGAGCTGCGCGAGTTCACCATCGGTGACGAGGGCATCCGCATCGGCGCGATGCTCGCGGAGCAGGAGGGCCTGCTCGGCGGACGGCCCACGATGAAGCCCGGCGCGCAGACCTTCGCAGGCATCACCAGCGGTGTGGATGTCTGACGAGGCCGCTCACGCCATGGCCAACGACGAGGGCCTGCGTCCGCTCGGCGACGAGGCCGCCGCGTCGGCGCGGGAGCTGGAGCACCTGCGCGCCCAGGCCGATGAGGCACGCGCGACGCTGCGCGGGCTCCGGGAGGAGGTCGCCAAGGCCCTGCGCGTGCCGGACACGACGTCTGATCGGCTGCGAGAGGCCAACGAGCACCTGGTGCTGGCCACGCTGCAGGCGCAGACGGAGTCCGAGGCCGTCTCGCACGCGCTGAACAGGGCCGCGCGATCCGCGGAGCACGACCCGCTGACCGGGCTGCCCAACCGCGTGCTCCTGATCGACCGCATCTCGACCGCGATCGCGAGCGCGAAGCGGCGCGGCACCAGGATCGGCGTGCTGTTCCTGGACCTCGACGGCTTCAAGCACGTCAACGACACGCTCGGGCACGCGGTCGGCGACGAGGTGCTGAAGCTCGTGGCGCACCGGCTCTCGTGCACCGTGCGCGAGGCGGACACCGCGAGCCGCATCGGCGGCGACGAGTTCCTGATCCTGCTCCCCGACATCACGAGTGGCGCCGACGCGGACCGCGTCGCGGCCAAGGTGATCGCGGCGCTGGCTGCGCCCACCCGTCTGGGCGACCATGTCCTGCGCCTCGGCTCGAGCATCGGCGTGAGCCTGTATCCCGATGACGGCGACGACGCCAACACGCTCATGGACCGAGCCGACGCCGCGATGTACCTGGCCAAGCGGCACGCCGCCGGGGCGCTCGACGCCCCCGGCGAGCGCTCGCCCACCCCCGCGATCTCCCATCCGACGGCGCTCGCCTCGCTCCGCTCACCGCTGTCCCGTCTCGAGCTCGCACGGGCCGAGGAGGAAGCCCATCGCACCCGGCTCCGCGAGGCGAACGAGCAGCTCGTGCTGGCCGTGCTCGGCGAGCGTGAGCTGGCAGCCGCCGCGAAGCAGGCGCAGGCACGCCAGACCAGCTTCCTGGCGATGCTCGCGCACGAGCTGCGCAACCCGCTCGCGCCCCTCAGCTCCGCGGCGGCGATGCTCGGCAGCGATTCCCCGCACGCGCCGCCCGTCGCCGCGCTGCGTGCCGTCATCGAGCGGCAGGTCGGCCAGCTGTCGCGCCTCGTGACCGACCTGCTGGACATGTCGCGCGTGAACACCGGCAAGCTGCGGCTTGAGCTCGGCACGATCGAGCTGATCGGCATCATCGACGCCGCCGTCGCCGCCTGCCGTCCCGCGATGGACACGCGACTGCAGAGCTTCCGGATTCATCTGCCTGCCAGCCCGCTGCGCCTTACCGGCGACGGCGTGCGGCTGACGCAGGTCCTCGTGAACCTGCTCGACAACGCGTCCCGCTATACGCCGGAGGGCGGCGAGATCGAGCTCTCCGTCGAGCTGCAGGACGAGCGCGTCACGACCACCATCAGCGACAACGGCATCGGGATCCTGCCGGAGATGCTGCCGCAGATTTTCGACCTGTTCGTGCAGGATGCGCGCGCCGTGACGTTCCGGGCGGCCGGACTGGGACTCGGACTCGCGGTCGTGCGCGAGCTGATCCGCGCGCACGGCGGTGAGGTGACCGCCTCGAGCGAGGGTGCCGGGCGCGGCAGCCGCTTCGTCGTCACGCTCCCGCGTCTCGCGGAGCCGACGGAAGGCCACTGATCCGCGGCGTCCGCGCGCGCCGCGCGCGCCGCGGTGTGTGCCGGAACGTGCGCTGCGCGAGGACGACGATGCGCCCTGGTGCGACGCGCCGGCACCCGCGCGACTTGCCGCTCGCTGCCACCCATGCGCAGCCAGCCCTTCGCCCGTTACCGTATCGCCCCCATGGCGACACCGGTCTCCGCTCCCGAATCGGCTCCGACGGGTGGCCACGCGACGTCCCCCGCGCGCATGCCGCGGCAGATCCCGTACATCATCGCGAACGAGGGCTGCGAGCGCTTCTCGTTCTACGGGATGCGCAACATCCTCACGACCTTCCTGGCCGGCACCTTCTTCGCTGGCCTCTCGACGGCGGGCGCCGAGAGCGAGGCGAAGGACATCTTCCACGTCTTCGTCGCGGGCGTGTACTTCTTCCCGCTGCTCGGCGGCTGGCTGTCGGACCGCTTCTTCGGCAAGTACCACACCATCCTGTGGGTGTCGGTCGTGTACTGCCTCGGGCACGCGTGCCTCGCGGCCTTCGAGACGCAGCCGGCCGGCTTCTACTTCGGGCTGTTCCTCATCGCGCTCGGCTCGGGCGGCATCAAGCCGCTGGTCTCCACCTTCATGGGCGACCAGTTCGACCAGCGCAACAAGCACCTCGCGAAGGTCGCGTTCGACGGCTTCTACTGGATCATCAACTTCGGGTCCTTCTTCGCCTCGCTCATCATGCCGAAGCTGCTGGCGGGCTGGGGCCCGGCCGCCTGGTGGGGACTGTCGCCCGCCTCGGTGGCGTTCGGCGTGCCGGGCGTGCTCATGGCCATCGCGACGGTCTTCTTCCGGATCGGGCGGAAGCGCTACGTGATCGTGCCGCAGGCGCCGCCCGATCCGCACGCGTTCACGCGCGTCGTGCGCACCGCGCTCCTCGCGCGCGGCGGCGGCGGCTCGCGTCCCGGGCTCGTCGTCGCGGTGGCAGGCGGCGTGCTCGCGCTCGGCTCGGTCGCGCTCATCCCGCTCCTCGGGTGGACGGGCGGGAAGGACATCGTCATCGCGCTGTGCCTCGCGCTGGTGTTCCTGCTCGCCGGCATCGGCAGGGGCGCGTGGATGCAGCTCGAGCGCGCGCGCGGCAGCCACCCCGACGACGCGGTGGACGGCGTGCGCTCCGTGCTGCGCGTGCTGGTGATCTTCGCGCTGGTCACGCCCTTCTGGTCGTTGTTCGACCAGAAGGCCTCCACCTGGGTCTTCCAGGCGGGCGCGATGACCAAGCCGGAGTGGTTCAGCCCCGCGCAGATGCAGGCCGTCAATCCCGCGCTGGTGATGCTGCTCATCCCGTTCAACAACCTCGTGATCTTCCCGTGGATGAGGCGCCGCGGCCGCGAGCCGAGCCAGCTGGGGCGCATGGGCCTCGGGATCGCGCTGGCCGGCGCCTCGTGGATCGCCGCGGGAGCGCTGCAGCTCGTGCTCGACGCGGGCCAGCCCGTCTCCATCGCGTGGCAGCTCCTGCCCTACGTGCTGCTCACGTCCGGCGAGGTGCTGGTCTCCGCGACCGGCCTGGAGTTCGCCTACAGCCAGGCGCCGGCGTCGATGAAGGGCACGATCATGAGCTTCTGGAGCCTGGCGGTCACCGTCGGCAACCTCTGGGTGCTCATCGTGAACGCGGCCGTGAAGAACGACGCCGTCAACGGCGCGATCCTCGGCACGGGCCTCAGCGTGATCGCCTTCCAGATGTTCTTCTTCGCGGCGTTCGCGTTCGCTGCCGCGCTCGCCTTCCACGCCGTCGCGCGCCGCCACCGCATGGTGGACAACTACCGCGCGGCGTGAGGCCACGGTCGCCCGCGCGCCGCGCGCCTCAGTTCGACGCCTCAGCGCGATGCGGGGCTCAGCCGGCCGGCGGCGAGTTCCTGCTCCAGCCGCATGAGCGCGCACAGCGTCTTGGCGTCCGTGATCCCGCCGCTCGCGGCGAGGTCCAGCGCCTCCGCCAGCGGCAGGCGCACCAGCTCCAGGAGCTCGTCCTCCTCCAGCGCCTGCGGCACCTCGGTCAGCGCCGTGGCGGCGTAGAGATGGATGCGCTCGTCAGTGAAGCCGGGCGTGGTGTGGATCACGGCGAGCGGCACGAGCAGGCCCGGCTTCAGGCCCGCCTCCTCCTGCAGCTCGCGCGCCGCGCAGGCCTCCGGACTCTCGCCGGGATCCAGCTTGCCCGCGGGCATCTCGAGGAGGGTGCCGCCCACGGCGTAGCGGTACTGGCGCAGCAGCGTGAGGCTGCCGTCCTCGTGCAGCGGCAGCACGGCGGCCGCGCCCGGGTGGTGGATGAACTCCAGCTCGATCTCCCGCCCGTCGGGGAGCCGCACGCGGTCCTCGTGCACTGCCAGCATGCGTCCGGTCCATACGGTGCGACGCGAGAGCCTGTCCTTCATGGCGTGGACGTTAACCCGCCGCGGGCGGGGAGCGGTACGACGCGCCGCCGGCGCGCGAGGGCCGCGGAGCTGTCCGCGACGCGCTCGAGGGCCTCCTCCAGCAGGCGCGCGCTGCGGTCCCAGCCGTGCTCCTCGCGCACGAGCAGGCGTCCCGCCGTGCCGAGGCGCGCGCGCAGCGCCGGGTCGTCCAGCAGCGCGAGCACCGCGTCGGCGAACTCGCGCGGCGCGTCGGCGACCAGCAGGTTGCGGCCCGGCCTCGCGCGCAGCCCGCCGCACGAGATCCGCGTCGCGACGACCGGCAGCGCCATGGACCACGCCTGCAGGATCTTGTTCTTGATGCCCGCGCCCGAGAGCAGCGGGCACACGAAGACCCGCGCCGCCTGCAGCCAGGGCCGCACGTCCTCCACCTCGCCCGTGACCACGACGCCGGGGCCGGCCAGCGCGGCCACCTCCGGCGACGGGTCGCGGCCGACCAGCGCCACGCGCAGCTCCGGCACGCGCTCGCGGATCAGCGGCAGGATCACGCGGCAGAAGTGCACGGCGGCCTGCACGTTCGGCGCGAAGCGCATGTTGCCCTCGAACACGAGCTGGGGCGCGGGCAGCTCGTTGTCCCTGTCGCGCAGCCCGGGCGGACCGGGCACGTCCGCCGCGGAGGGCGCCGGCGCGAAGAACTCGTGGTCCACGCCATTGGTCACCACGGCGACGGCGCAGCGCCCGTGGCGGCGGAGGATGGAATCGCGGTCCGGCTCCGCCACGACGACGGTCTCCGCGGCGTGGCGCAGGAACTGCCGCTGGTAGCGGAGGCTGCGCATCCAGTCGAGCAGCGCGCGCGGGCGGCGCAGCGCGGGCGCGCTCGCGAACTGGCTCCAGCGCGCGAGCACGTCGTCGTCGGCGATGTCCGCGAGCACCGGCAGCCGGCCCTCCAGGCGCTCGCTGTGCATGAGCAGCTTGTCGCCGCAGACCCACAGCGCGTCGAAGGGCTGCCCGTCGTCCTCCGCCGCCGCGACGAGGTGCTGCAGCGCGGCCTGCACCTGCGGATCGAACGGGTGCAGCTCGCCGGGCGAGAGCGCGTGCATCACCCGGCCCGCGAGCGGCCGTCGCGTCGCCGCGGGGCCCGGCGCGGGCGCGGTCACGCGCCGGAAGAGGACGGTCCACGGCGCGGCGGGCGCCCCGCCGCCGGTGCACAGCAGGTGCAGCTCATGGTGCGTGCCGAGCCAGCGGGCGAGATGGAACAGGCGCAGGCTGTAGCCGTCCTGGAGCGGCCAGCCCGGCGCGCGCGCGAGCAGCAGGATTTTCATGGGACCTCGCAAGACATCCAGGGACGTGACGACCCTTATCGGATGATCGCGAGCGAGCGATGAAGCCCGCGCCCTCGGCGCGATGAATGGCCTTGAAAGACAGGTGTTTTCACGCACCCCGCGGGCACGTGACCGCGGCACATGGCGCGCGGTGGACGGTCTGCATGCGATCGACACCTGCCGTCGCGGGCCTTCACGGGACCCGCGGCGCGCGTGGTCTTTCTTCACGTTCCGACGACGCGGGGGCGAGCACTTCAGGCGACCGCGGTCAGGGGCCTGCACGGTCCCCCGCGTACCGCGGAGCGCGCTGTGCGGTTGGTCGGATCGTCACTCCGGAGGGAACCTCGTGGCACGGCACCGCCCGAAGTCCCGCTTCACGCGCTTCGCCCAGACGACGGCGCGCGCGTCGGGCCATCCCGCCACCTTCATGGTGGCGGTGGTCGTGATCGTGGCGTGGGCCGTGACCGGTCCGCTGTTCGGCTTCAGCGACACGTGGCAGCTCGTCATCAACACGGGCACCACGATCGTGACCTTCCTCATGGTGTTCCTGATCCAGAACACGCAGAACCGCGACACCGCCACCATCCAGATCAAGCTCGACGAGCTCATCCGCGCACTGGAGGCCGCGGACAACGCGCTGCTGGACCTCGAGGAGCTGGAGGACCTCGAGCTGGAGCGAATCCACGAGACCTACGAGGATCTGGCCAACGAAGCGCGCGACGAGCTTCGCTCGCGGCAGATCCGCGGCACCGCTGGCACCGGCACGAGTGCGCCCGCCCGGCCGGGCTCCGCCCAGCCGGGCACTCCGGTGCCTCCGGGCGGTTCGGCGGAGCCGGGCGGCTCGCCCGCCTGAGCGACCCCGGGCGACGCGCGCGGGTTGCAGGGCGAAAAACTTCGCGGCGCACCACGCCCCGCGCGACCGGCGGCGCCGGGCCGTGGTTCGACACGGCGGGGCGTCGCCCGCAGGCCGCGCTCCATCGCCCCCGACGGAGCACTCCCATGCCGCACCTCGAATCATCGATCAACGTGAACGTGCCCGTGCGCACCGCCTACAACCAGTGGACCCAATTCGAGGACTTCCCCAAGTTCATGGCCGGCGTGAAGAGCGTGCAGCAGCTCGACGCGGTGCGCCTCGTGTGGGTCGCGGAGATCGGCGGCAAGGACGTGGAGTGGACCGCGAACATCACGCACCAGGACCCCGACCACCACATCGGCTGGCGCAGCTCGTCGGGCGCGAAGAACGCGGGCAGCGTGACCTTCACCGCCGTGTCGCCGGCGGTCACGCACGTCACGCTGCGCCTGGACTTCGAGCCGGACGGCGCGCTGGAGAAGACGGGCAGCGCGCTGGGGCTCGTGGAGCGCCGCGTGAAGACGGACCTCGAGAACTTCAAGGAGTTCATCGAGAGCCGGGGGCAGGAGACGGGCTCGTGGCGCGGCGCGATCCGCCAGTCGCAGGTCGTGCACGAGCGCACCCACCAGACCGGCGCCGGCGGGTCAGGCGAACCCGGAAGTCCGGGCGACACGGGCCCGACGGGCGGCGTGAGCAGAGCCATCGGCATGTGATCAGCCGGGGCGCCTGCTCGGCGGCACGGGCGCGTCTCCGCACGGGGCATGTCCCCGGCACCGGACGCACCGCCGCGCCCGGCGGGCGGTTCGCAGGATCAGCCGCGTGGGCGCGTGCAGGCCCCGCTCGGGCCCAAGGCGCGCCTGCGACGGCGGAATGCCGCATGCTGAAGGCCGTCCTTCGGGCCCGGTCGTGGCGCGCCTTCTCCCCACCTTTCCCACCGAGGTTCCCATGAAGACCCGCACCTTCGCTCTGCCCTGCCTGCTCCTGCTCGCGGCGTGCACGTCGCACGACCACGCCACCGAGGCGAAGCACGCGAGCGACAAGAACGCGATGAGCAAGCCCGTGCCGGCGACAACCACGGGCACGACCGCGCCGGCAATGGCCAAGGACAAGCAGCCGACGGGCGCGCCGACGCGCGCCGTGGCGCAGCTCACGGCCGCCTCCGACTCGCAGGTCACCGGCATGATCACGTTCACGCAGCAGCCCGGCGGCGTGGAGGTGCACGTGCACATCGAGCACCTCGCGCCCGGCAAGCACGGCTTCCACATCCACGAGATGGGCGACTGCAGCGCGCACGACGGCATGTCCGCGGGCGGGCACTTCAACCCGGACGACAAGCCGCACGGCGACCGCCTCGCGCTCGCGCGCCACGCCGGCGACCTCGGGAACGTGACCGCCGACGGCGCGGGCGTGGTGGAGATCGTGTTCACCGACACGCAGATCGCGCTGTCCGGCCCGCACTCCATCATCGGCCGCTCCGCGATGGTGCACGCCGACCCCGACGACGGCACGACCCAGCCCACCGGCAACTCCGGCAAGCGCATCGCCTGCGGCGTGGTCACGGCACAGCCGTGAGCTGAGGGGCCCGGCCGGCCGGAGGGCCTGGCGCCTTGCGGGTCGGGGGGAGGCGTTCCGACGCCTGGCCCCGCTCTGCGGGAGCCGCCCTGCGGTCCGAAACATCCTTGCAATTCGGGAGTCTGACTCCACAATTGCAAGGATGATCAGGAGGCATCTCGCGGACCAGCTGCGGCGCAGCCTGGATGTCTTCCCGGTGGTCGCCCTGCTGGGCCCCCGCCAGGTCGGCAAGACCACCCTGGCGCGCGAGGACCTCGCGGATCACTGCAGGAAGCCGACGGTCTACCTGGACCTCGAGCGCTCCACCGATCGCAGCAAGCTCGCCGATCCCGAGGCCTATCTGGCGAGACAGGCCGGCCGGCTGGTCATCCTGGACGAGATCCAGCGGCTGCCGGAGGTCTTTCCGCTGCTGCGCAGCCTCGTCGATGAACGGCGGCGAGCGGGCGAGCGCTCCGGCCAGTTCCTCGTGCTCGGCTCGGCATCACGCGATCTGCTCCAGCAGTCCTCCGAATCCCTCGCGGGGCGGATCGTCTACCACGAGCTGACGCCGATCACCGTTCCGGAGTCGCCGAAGACCTGGGAGACGCTCTGGCTGCGCGGCGGCTTTCCGGACAGCTTCCTCGCCGCGGACGATGACGCGAGCTGGCGCTGGCGCGGAGCGTTCATCGACACCTACGTCGAGCGCGACATTCCCCAGCTCGGGCCGCGCGTGCCCGCCGAACAGATGCGCCGGCTGTGGAGCATGCTCGCGCACGGCCAGGGGGATCAGCTCAACGTGGCGCGGCTGGCCGCCGGGCTCGGCCTCACCGGCAAGACCATCCGGCACTACCTCGACATCCTCACCGAGCTGTTCATGCTGCGACAGCTCCAGCCGTGGACCGGCAACAGCCGCAAGCGCCTCGTGAGGTCACCCAAGGTGTACGTGCGCGACTCCGGCCTCGCCCACCGGCTGGCCAACGTGCAGGACCTCGAGACGCTGCTCGGCCACCCGCTGTGCGGCCACTCCTGGGAGGGCTTCGTGATCGAGCAGATCGTCTCGGCCCTGCCGGACACGTGGGAGGCCAGCTGCTACCGCACGTCGGCGCAGGCGGAGATCGACCTCGTGCTCACGGGCCCGCGGCGGCGCGTGCTCGCCATCGAGATCAAGCGCTCCACGGCGCCAGTGCCGGGCAAGGGCTTCCTGCTCGGCTGCGAGGATGTGAAAGCCACCGAGCGCTTCATCGTGATGCCCAGTGGCGAGACTCACTCCGTCGGCCACGGCGTGGAGGCGATCGCGCTCGTGGAGTTCCTCAAGGAGCACGCACCGCGGCTTGAGGTGGGCTGAAGGCTTGCGCGGATGGGGTTCGAGTGCCCCGATTCCTTGAGGGGGCGCTGATGAACTTCACAAGGATCGTCCGTTCGCTGCTGTCGTCGGCGCGGCTCCACCTTCGGTGCGAACGTCCCGTCGCCGTGGCGTTGCAGCACCGACTCCACGGGATGGTGCTTCGGGCTTATGCTCCCGGGGGGCAGGAGCACCCACCCGATCTGGAGGCGATCCCATGAGCATGCGGAGTCTCGTCGTTCGTGCGGGAAGCGTGATCCTTCTGACGCTGGGCCTGTCGTTGCGGGCGCAGGCAGGCGTGGTCGTGGTGGATCCGGGCGGCGGGAGCGGCAGCGCGGCGCTGCAGGCGGCGCTGACGGCCGCGGCCGATGGGGACGTCGTGCTCGTGCGCGCCGGCAGCTACCTGCTGCCCGCCGATCAGCGTTTCGTGGTGGCCGGCAAGGGCCTCACGCTCGCCACCGACGCCGTGGCGCCGCCCATGCTCCCGGGTCTCGAGGTGAGCGGCGTGCCCTCCGGCTCGTCGTTCTTCGTGCGCGGCTTCACGCTCGGCCCGGTGACGTGGAAGGCCGAGAACGCCATCGTCAGCGTGCCCACCGTCCTGGCGCACGACAACAGCGGCGCCGTGTGGATCGAGGACTGCGCCATCACCGGGCGCCTCGGCTCCTTCCTCGTGCTCTTCGGCTTCCAGACCCTCGTGGACGGCTCGCCGGCCGTGAGCCTCGCCGACTGCGCCGGCGTGACGCTGCAACGCTGCTCGCTGACCGGGGGCAAGGGCATCTACAGCAGCAACCAGGTCGGCTTCGACACGTTCAGCACGAGCGGCGGGGCCGGCCTGACCGTGAATGGCAGCTCGGCGTCGCTCCACGACTGCACGCTGCTTGGCGGCGCTCAGGGCGACGGCTTCTACAACGAGTTCCTCCCCAACGGCGGCGGAGCAGGCGCGGTCGTGCAGCTCGAGAGCACCGTGCTCTTCGCAGGCTGCTCCGTCACGGGCGGTCCCAATGGCGTGCAGCCGGACTTCGCCGACGGGACCGTGGAGAGCCCCGGCAACGGCCTCACGGTGAGCAGTGACACCACTGCCGTGCTGACTCGCGACAGCGCGTTCGCCGGAGGAACCCTCATGCCCCCGGGCATCCCCGGCGTGCCGATCTCGGCGCCGGCCGGAAGCGTCGTCACGCTTGCCGCGCCTGCGCGCTCCTTCACCGTGACGAGCCCGCTGAAGGAAGGCGCCGCCGGCGCGCTCACCGTGAACGGGGAGCCAGGAGATCTCGCGATGCTGCTCGTCTCGGCCGGCGCGGGCTGGAGCGAGATACCGAGCCGCCAGGGCGTGCTCGTTCTCGCCACGGATCCCCTGCTGCTGTTCACGCTCGGCGCGACGGACGGGCGCGGCAACTTCTCCCTGGGCTTCACGATGCCGTCGCTGCCAGCGGGCACCCTCGGCGCGACGATCCCGATGCAGCTGCTCGTGAGCAGCGCCGGCGACGGCACGCTCGAGGCCGCCTCCGCGCTGACCTGGCTGGACAGCAGCCTGTAGGGCGAGACGCTGCAGGCCTCGCGCGCCGACCTGCCTCACGGGGCCGGCACGGCGGCCGAAGAGCGCGCGCTCGCCGCTCCGGCTCAGCTCACGGCAGCGGCTCGCCGGGCTTCCAGCCGCTCGCGCGCAGCGACTCCAGCAGCGCGAGGCTCTCGTCGCGCTGGCTGTGCAGGAACAGGCCGAGCAGGTCGCCGCTCCGCGCCCAGGCCAGCGCCTGTCGCACCGCCTCCAGCTCCGACGGCGCGCGGCTGACGATCTCCGCAGGCGCGCCGAGCCGCGCCAGCTCCGCCTCGATGACCGCGGGCACTTCGCCCGGCTGCCGGCCGCGCAGGTCCTTCTCCTGCTCCTTCACGAGGATGCGGTCGGGGCGCGCGCGCCACGCCGTGCCCACGAGCGTGCGGATCGCGTCGTCGCTGCGGTCTCCCGCCTGGCCGAGGATGAGCAGGCGGCGGCTCGCGGGCAGCGCCGCGAAGGTCTGCACGAGCGCGGTCATCGCGTGCACGTTGTGCGCGAAGTCCGCCAGCGCGGTGACGCCGCCCAGCTCGAAGCGGTTGCCGCGGCCGGGGTTGTCCTCCGCGTCGGCGCGGAAGTCGCGCAGCCCGCGGGCCATGGCGTCGAGCGGCAGCCCGAGCGCCTCGGCCGCCAGGATGGCCGCCAGCGCGTTGGCGAGGTTGTGCCGCGCCGCCCCGCCGAACGCGACGGGAAGCTCCGCCGCCGCGACGACCTCGTCGCGCCGCGCCCCGCGCCGCAGCACCAGCACCTCGCGGGGCGACTCGCCCGTTGCGCGGCTCGCGGCGTCGCCGGCCGCCGGCTCGAGCAGCGCCGCGGTGCCGCCGCGCGCGACGTGCGCCGCGACGGCCTCGTGCCCCGCGTGCAGCGTGAACCACGCCAGCGGACCGTCGTGGCTCGCGGCGCGCGCGGCGAGGCCCTCGTCGTCCGCGTTCACGATGAGCGGCGCGCGGCCGGTGCGGCCGCCGCGCTCCACGAGCCGCCCGAGCACGGCCTTGGTGTCGATCATCGCGTGCAGGTCCAGCACGCCCCACTGCCCGAGGTGGTCCTCGGCGGCGTTCGTGAGGATGGCCGCGTCGGCGCGCGCGAGCACCAGACCGCGGCGCAGGATGCCGCCGCGCGCCGTCTCGCAGATGGCCAGCTCCACGCGCGGGTCGCGGAGCAGCGTGCGCGCGCCGTCGGGCCCCGCGCAGTCGCCCTGCTCCACGATCTCGGTGCCGACGCGGATCCAGTCCGTGGAGGTGAGGCCCGTGACCTTGCCCGCCGCGAGACCGATCGCGTGCAGCAGCCGCACGGTGGTGGACTTGCCGTTCGTGCCGGTCACGAAGACCACGGGGACGTCGTGGACGCCCGTCCAGTCCATGGCGGCGGGCGCGGGCAGCCCGGTCGTGTCGAAGACGCGGCTGCCGCTGCCGGTGCCGACGGAGGTGCGCTTGTCGTCGCACAGCAGCGCCACGCCGCGCCGCGCCGCCTCGCGCTGGAGCTCCGAGAGGTGCGCGCGGCGACGGGCCTCCCGGCCGTGCGAGACGCGCAGGCGCTCCAGCACGTCGCCCGTGGCCGGCGTCTCCCCGCGCCGCTCCGCGACGGCGAGACCCACCGCGCCCTCGCACACCTCGGTCGCGGTCCACAGGCCGTCCAGCGGCGCGGAGACGGCGAGCGTCGCGCCGCGCAGCGGCCCGCCGTTCTGGTTGCGGCCGGCGAAGCGCCGCACGAAGGCGCCCTCGCGCTCCCAGGCCAGCCCTTCGAGCAGCAGGCGCGCGAAGCGCCGCCAGCGCACGACGACGTCGTCGAGCAGCGCATCCAGCGCCGCGAGCGCGGCGGGCTCCCGGCCGCCCTCGCTCCAGCCGGGGGGCGCCGGGAGCTCGTGATCGCCGCCGGGCATCGCGGAGCGGTCCTCGCCCCACACCAGTTCCAGGGCGCCGCCGGGGCCGTCGTGCAGCAGGTTGGGCCCGATCTGCCGGCGGCTGTCGAACACGTGGAGCGTGAGCGTGGCGGGAGCGGGCGTCGGCGCGGCGGGGTCGATCATGAGCGGCGGGATTGTAGTGGCCGCGCGGCGGCGCGCCATGGCGCCATCAGGCGATGCCGGAGCCGCGCGCGTCGCTCCGGCCGATGCAGTCGGACACCAGTCGCGGCAGGGCCTGCGTGTCGATCGGCTTGCTGATGTAGCCGTCGCAGCCGGCGGCGAGCGCCTTGTCCTCGTCGCCCTTCATGGCGTACGCGGTCACGGCGATGACGAGGATGTCGCGCGTCGCCGGGTCCGCCTTCAGCTTGCGCGTCAGGGTGAGCCCGTCCATGCCCGGCATCTGCAGGTCCATGAGGATGAGCCGCGGCGTGAACTCCTGCAGCACCGCGAGCGCGTCCGCGGCATCGTGCGCCGTGCGCACCTCGTGCCCCTCGTCGGCGAGGATGAAGTGCAGCAGCCGCGTGTTGGGCCGGTTGTCGTCCACGATGAGGATGCGCTCGCCCGTCATGATGCCGCCCCGCTCCCGACCGCCTGGGTGCCGCCGACCGCCAGCGCGGCGCCGGCCGCCCGCGCCGGCGCGAGGAGGGCGCGCAGCTCCTCCACCACGGACCCGTGCAGCGTGCCGTCCTTGGAGAGCACGGCCTGCACGCCGGCCCGCAGCCGCTCCCCCTCCTCGGGCGTGAGGTCCTTGGCCGACCACACGATGACGGGCACGCGCCGGCACGCCGCGAGCTCGCGGAAGCGGTCCAGGAACTGGAAGCCGTTCATGCCCGGCATGAGCAGGTCCAGGATGACGGCGAGCGGTGTCTCCGCGGCGCACGCGGCCAGCCCTTCGGCGCCGCCGGGCGCGCAGACCACGCCGTAGCCCAGGCGCGTGAGCGACGCCGACACGAGGTTGCGCGAGCCGGCATCGTCGTCCACGACGAGGACCTTCCCCGGGCGCAGCGGGACCAGGCCTGCACGGCCCAGCGACTGCAGCAGCGCGTCGCCGTCCAGCGGCTTGGGCAGCAGGTCGTGCACGGCGTAGCCCGCGACGGCGCCGCGCTCGGTCACCACCGTGACGACGATGACGGGCACGTCGCGGTGGCCGACGCCGGCGCGGATGGCGGCCAGCACGTCCATGCCGCTCATGTCGGGGAGCAGCATGTCCAGCGTGATCGCGTCGTAGGCGCGCACGGCGCACATGGCCACGGCCTGCGCGCCCGTCGCGGCGGCGTCCACCGTGTAGCCCGCGTCGGACAGCGTCCGCACGAGCACGGCCTGGTCGCGGTCGTTGTCGTCCACGACCAGCACGTGCGGGCCCCGCGCGCCCGCGGCGGCCGGCGCGATCAGCGCGGGCATCGGCCGGCCGGCGCGCGAGCGGCGCGGCAGCATGGCGTGGAAGGTGCTGCCCTCGCCGGGCACGCTTGCCACGCCGACGCTGCCGCCCTGCGCCTCGACGAGGCGCTTGGTCAGCGCGAGCCCCAGGCCCGTGCCGCCGTGCCGCTTGCCCGCGCCCGCGTCGAGCTGCTGGAACTCCGTGAACAGGCGCGGCAGATCCTCGGGCGCGATGCCGATGCCGCTGTCCTCCACCTCCAGCCGGAAGACGGACGTGTCCGGCTGCGACAGCACGCGCACCTGGATGCGGCCGCTCTCCGGCGTGAACTTGATCGCGTTGGACACGAAGTTGTAGAGCAGCTGCTTGAAGCGCGCGGCGTCGAGCTCGACGCCGACGAGGTCGAGGTCCACGTGAAAGTCCACGACGAGGCCCTTGTCCGCGACGAGCGTGCGCAGGATGCCCAGCACCTCGGCCACCAGCAGGGACAGGTCCACCGGTTCCGGGCGGAACTGCATCATGCCCGCCTCCACCTTGGAGAGGTCGAGCACGTCGTTGATGAGCTGGAGCAGGTGCCGGCCGCTGGAGAGGATGTCGCCGAGGGCGTCCTTGAACTCCGGCCGGCCCGGCTTGATCCGCTCGTCGTGCAGCAGCTGCGCGAAGCCGATGATCGCGTTGAGCGGCGTGCGCAGCTCGTGCGACATGTTCGCGAGGAACTCGCTCTTGAGCCGGCTGGCGGCCTGGACGCGGTGGCTCTCCAGCTGCAGGCCGTGGCTCCGCGCGCGCTCCTGCTCCGCGAGGCGCTCCTCGGTCTGGTCGCGGAAGACGAGCACCACGCCGCGGATGGCGCCCTGCGCGCTGCGGATGGGCGCGCCGCTGTCCGCGATGGGCCGCTCGCGGCCATCGCGCGCGAGCAGCGCGGTGTGGTTGGCCAGGCCGACGACGACACCCTCGCGCAGCACGCGGTCCACCGGGCTCTCCACCGGCTCCCGGGTCTCCTCGTTGAGGATGCGGAAGACCTCCGGGAGCGGCCGGCCGCGCGCGTGCGCCATCGGCCAGCCGGTCATCGCCTCCGCCACGGGGTTCATGCGCACGACGCGGCCTTCGAGATCGGTGGCGATGACCGCGTCGCCGATGCTGTCGAGCGTCGTGGCGAGGCTCTGCTCGCTCTCGCGCAGGGCGTCGGTCGTGCGGGCGAGGTCGGCCGTGCGCTCCTGCACGCGCCGGTCCAGCTCGTCGCGCGCGGTGCGCAGCGCGGCGTCCTGCGCCTGGATCTGCCCCGCCATCGCGTTGAAGGTCGCGCCGAGCATCCCCAGCTCGTCGCTGCGGCCGCCGGGCACGCGCGCGCCGAGGTCGCCGGCGGCCAGCGCGGCGGTGGCGCGCGAGAGCGAGCGGATGGGCCGCAGCACGAGCGCCGAGAACAGCGCGCCCACGATGCCGGCCACGATCAGGATCAGGCACGCGAAGACCGTGCGGTCGCGCCCGATGGCCGCGATGGCGGCCACCACGGAGTCCTCGGGGAGCATGGTGAAGACCGTCCAGGGCACGGCCTGCAGCCGGCGCGCCACGCCGTAATTCCACTTGCCGTTGACCGGCGCGTAGCCGCGGAACACCCCGCGGTCGGGCAGCTCGGAGCGCGCCGCCGCGAAGGGCACGGGCATGGGCTGCACGGCCGCGAGCAGCTCGCGCGTGCGCCGGTGGAAGCGCTGCTCGGCGACGAGCGCTTCCACCGTCGCGGGGTCCAGCTCACCCGCGGGGCGCGGCGCGAGCTCCTCGCTGAACGTGTCCGCGACGCGGATGCCGTGGCGGTCGAGCACGACCGCGAAGCTGCCCGGTCCCGCCAGCCCGTTGCCGTTGCGCGCGAGCTCCCACAGGGTCGAGGCGCGCACCCAGTACGCCGCGAGGCCGAGCACGCGCCCGTCCGCCGCGAGCACCGGCGCGGCGTAGGCGATCGTGGGCACCTGTCCCACGGCCGGCTCCGCGAGGTGCACGTCCGAGACGACGGGCGCGCCGACCAGCGCGTCCCGCACCCAGGCGTGGGCCGAGAGGTCGCTGCCGATCAGCGCCGCCTCCGTGGCGAAGAGCACCTTGCCGGAGAGGTCCAGGATCCCGGCGCCGCGGATGTCGCCGCCACCCATCGGCTGCAGGTCCAGCATCGCGCGCAGCTCGGGGAAGAGCCGGGCGGCCTCCGGCCCGTCCGCCTCGCAGCACGCGACGACCACCGGCGAGCGGGCGAGCCTGGCCGCCGCGCTCTGGTACCCGCGGTGGAAGAGGTCGAGCGAGCCGCAGAGCTGGTCGGCGCGCGCGCCGAGCGCGGCGCCGAGGTCCTCGACGACCTTGTTCTTCTGCACCTCGCTGCTCAGCGTGGCGAGCAGCGGGAAGAGCAGCGCGATGCCCAGCACCACCGCGACCTTCGCGCGCAGCGGCCAGTCACCGAAGCGCCAGCGCAGCGGCGTGCGCACCGGCCGGGGAACGCCCGGCGCCGGCCCTGACGGCGCCGCCGGATGCTGCCTGTCCGTCATGACGCGCCTCCGACCAGCGGAACATCCGGCACCCGCGCACCCGGCGCCGGCCCTTCGAGCGCCACGGGCAGCAGCGCGCGCAGCTCCTCCACCAGCCTGGACGAGGTGCGCCCGTCCTTGGCCACGACGGCGTGCACCGAGGCGCGCAGCCGGTCGTGATCGGCCGCGTCGAGGTCCTTGACGGACCACACGATGACGGGCACGTGCCGGCATGCGGGAATCTGCCGGAAGCGATCCAGGAACTCGAAGCCGTTCATGCCCGGCATGAGCAGGTCCAGGACGACGGCCAGCGGCGGCGAGCTCGCGGCGGCAGCGAGGCCGGCGGCGGCGCCGGGCACGCAGAGCGCCTCGTACCCGAGCCGCGCGAGCGTGGCGGCCATGAGGTGCCGCGAGGCGTCATCGTCGTCCACGACGAGCACGCGGCCCGCGCGCGGCGGCGCGAGGCCGGCGCGGCCCAGCGAGCGCAGCAGCGCGTCGCCGTCGAGTGGCTTGGGGAGCAGGTCGTGCACCGCGAAGCCCGCGACCGCGCCGTGCTCCGTGACCACCGTGACGACGATGACGGGCACGTCGTGCTGCACGCCGGCCGCATGGATGGCCGCGAGCACGTCCAGGCCGGTCATGTCGGGGAGCAGCAGGTCCAGCGTGATCGCCGCGTAGGCGCGCTCGCGGCACAGCGCCACGGCCTGCGCGCCGGTCGAGGCGGTGTCCACCGCGTAGCCCGCCTGCTCGAGCGTGCGGCGCAGCAGCGCCTGGTCGCGGTCGTTGTCATCGACCACCAGCACGACGGCGCCCGTGGATCCCGTGCGCGACGATGCGGCCGCCACCAGCGGCGCGCCGACCTGCGCGCGCCGCGGCAGCACCGCGTGGAAGGTGCTGCCGGCGCCGGGGACGCTGCGCGCGCCGACGCTCCCGCCCTGCGCCTCGACGAGGCGCTTCGTCAGCGCGAGCCCCAGGCCCGTGCCGGCGTGCCGCTTGGCGGCCCCCGCGTCCAGCTGCTGGAACTCCGTGAACAGGCGCGGCAGGTCCTCCGGCGCGATGCCGATGCCCGTGTCCGTGATCTCCAGCCGGAAGTCCGCGCCGCCCGGCTCGGCGAGCGCGCGCACCGTGACGCACCCGCCGTCCGGCGTGAACTTGAGCGCGTTGGAGAGGTAGTTGTAGAGCACCTGCTTGAAGCGCCCGGCGTCCAGCACGATGCCCCCGAGGTCGGGCTCCACCGAAGATTCCACGCGCAAGCCCTTCTCCGCGATGCTGGTGCGCAGGATGCCGAGCACCTCCGCGATGAGGCGCGAGAGCTCCACCGGCTCCGGGCGGAACTGCATCATGCCCGCCTCCACCTTGGAGAGGTCGAGCACGTCGTTGATGAGCTGGAGCAGGTGCCGGCCGCTGGAGAGGATGTCGCCGAGCGAGTCCTTGTACTCCGGCCGTCCCGGCTTGATCCGGTCGTCGTGCAGCAGCTGCGCGAAGCCGATGATCGCGTTGAGCGGCGTGCGCAGCTCGTGCGACATGTTGGCGAGGAACTCGCTCTTCAGGCGGCTCGCCTCCTGGATGCGGTGGCCCTGCGCCTCGAGCTGCTGGCTGCGCTCGCGCGCGGCCTCCCCGCGGCGCTCCTCCGTCTGGTCCCGGAAGACCAGCACGACGCCGCTGATCGCCCCGCGCGCGTCGCGGATCGGCGCGCCGCTGTCCGCGATGGGGCGCTCGGCGCCGCCGCGGGCCACCAGCGCGGTGTGGTTGGCGAGGCCGACGACGACGCCTTCGCGCAGCACGCGCCCCACCGGGCTCTCGACCGGCTCCCGCGTGTCCTCGTTGAGGATGTGGAACACCTCGGCGAGCGGGCGCCCGCGGCCTTCCGCGATCGTCCAGCCGGTCAGCTCCTCCGCGATGGGATTCATGCGCACGATGCAGCCGTCGAGGTCCGTGGCGATGACGGCGTCGCCGATGCTGTCGAGCGTCGTGGCGAGGCTCTCCTCGCTCTCGCGCAGCGCGTCCTCGGCGTGCTTGCGCTCCGTGATGTCGCGCAGGAAGCCCGTGAACATCGGCGGTCCGGCGCCGGGCATGCGCGTGATGCTCAGCTCGATCGGCACGGTGGAGCCGTCGGCCCGGAGCGCGGTCAGCTCGATGCGCCTGTCGATCACGGGCCCCTTGCCCGTCGCGAGATAGCGGCCGAGCCCCTCGCGGTGCTGGGTGCGCAGCGCCGGCGGGATGAGCAGCTCCTCCAGCAGGCGCCCGATCGCGTCGCTGGCCCGGTGGCCGAACACGCGCTCGGCCGCCGGGTTGAAAGCCACGATGACGCCCTCGTGGTTCATGGTGATGATGGCGTCGAGGGCGCAGTCCACGATGGCGCGGCTGCGCTCGTCGCCGCGCTTGCGCTCCGCGATCTCCCGCTCGAGGTCGGCTGTCGTGCGCGCGAGGTCCGCGGTGCGCTCCTGCACGCGCAGCTCGAGCTCGTCGCGCGCCTTGCGCAGCGCCGCGTCCTGCACCTGGAGCTGCGCGGCCATGGTGTTGAAGGTCGCGCCGAGCTCGCCCAGCTCGTCGCTGCCGGAGGGCGGCACGCGCGCGCCGTAGTCGCCGCGGGCCAGCGCCGTCGTGGCCCGGGAGAGCGAGCGGACAGGCCGGAGGATGAGCGCCGCGACGGCCGCGCCGAGGACGAGGGCGAGCAGGCCGATGACGCCGGCGAGCGCGACGTGCTCGCGCGTCGCGCTCGCGATCGCCGCCTCCAGCGAATCCTCCGGCAGCATGTAGAAGACCGTCCACGGCGCGCTGGTCATGCGGCGGCCGATGCCGTAGTTCCACTTGTGGTTGGCCGTGGACAGCCCGCGGAAGACCGCGGGCGAGACGGAAGGCCCCGTGGCGCCACGGAATTGCTCGTCGAAGGGAAGGACGTCGGCCAGCAGTGCCGCGGTGCCCGGGCCGTAGGCCTGCTCCGCGACGAGCGCGTCCGTCGTCGCGCGGTCCAGCTTCCCCGTGGGATGGAAGAGCAGGTCCGCGGGGCATGTGTACGCGATGCAGATGCCCTGCTGGTTCAGCACGACCGCGTAGCTCTCCGGGCCGGCCAGCTCGTTGGCGCCCTTCGCGATGTCCCACAGCGCCGACGCGCGGACCCAGGACACCGCCGCGCCCACCTGCGTGCCGTCGGTGTCGCGGATCGGTGCGAGATAATTGATCGCCGGCTCGTGGTCGAGCGCGGCCTCCGACGCGTGCACGTCCGAGAGCGCGGAAGCGCCGCCCAGCACGCGCCGCACGGGCGCCCGCGCCGAGAGATCCGTGCCGACGAGCGCATCCGCCGTGGCGAGGATCACGCGCCCCTGCATGTCGAGGATCCCGACCGCGCGCACGTCCGGGTTGTTGGCGGGCTGGATGTCCATGATCCCGCGCAGCGCGTCGCCCAGGTGCCCGGGGTCCGCCGGCGCGGCGCGGCAGAAGTCCGCGAGCGTCGGCAGCTTCGCGAAGCGGCCGATCGCGCTCTGGTAGCCGCTGTTGAAGACGTCGAGCTGCCCGACGAGCTGGTCGCCGCGCGCGGTCAGCAGCGCGGCGCACGACTCGCGCAGCCGCATCCGCATCTCGCGCAGGTCGATCAGCGCGGCGAGGGCCAGAGGCACGACCGAGGCCACGATGAGCAGCGTCGCCATCCGCGCGCGCAGCGGCCAGTTCCTGAACCGGAACAGATCGTTCAAGAAGTCCTTTCCGGCACGGCCCAGCGCCCACCCTCGATCGGAGCATTGGGCGCCCGCGGGACGACGCGGTCAAGGTCTTTTCCGTCGATGCGTGCGCGACGAGCCGCGTCCGCTGCACGACGCGGACCTCGCGCCGCATCGTCCTGCAGCGGCCTCACCTGAGGCGCGCGCCACCGTCGCGGGCCGCGTGCGTTGCGAGGCGCGGTTAGTCCAGGGCCCGCTCCACGTCAGCTCCCGATACGCCGCACGGACCGGGCCGCGCTCATCTCCTCGCGCGCCAGCCACGCGTCGCGCTCGATTGCCCCACGCGGCCGCCCGCGCCGGGCCACCGTCGTGGCGCGGCGCGGGCGAAGGGACCTCAGTCGTATTCCAGGACCACGAACTCCTGCCCGATGGCGAAGCCCTGCGTCGCGCTCTGGAAGTCCAGCTTCGTGAGCGGAAACGTCGTCTGGCTCCTGGGCGTGGTCCTAGGTCCCCGAGTCCCCGAACAGGAGCACGCCGCTGTCGCCGCAGATCCGGATGGCGCTGCCGGCATCCAGCACGTCGACGTCGTTGAGGTTGGCCGTGACCCCTGAACCCGTGTGCACCACGGAGAAGGCTCTCGCGGCATTGGTCTTCGAACAGATCATGCCGCCGTCAGCCACGATCATGGCCGCGGCGCCGTCCGCTCCCCAGCTTCCCCCTCTCGGCCGAGCCGAGAACACAGTCGGCACATCACACTGACTTCTCTGAGTTATTCCGGAGTTTCCAAGCCATGAGTCGCCGGCTCGGACACTCAATGCGTCTTGATCCGAAGTGCGTTGCTCGCGCTCCAGCCCTGCACGGCTCCCTGATCCTTGATCCAGAGTTGCAGCGTCAGCGCGAGGCCCGCAGGCGCGGCAGGCCAGGCAAAAGACAGATCCATCGCCCCCTGTGCGTTCGTGCCGAGCGGGACCAGAAGATCCGGAGCCGGGATGAGTGTGCCGCCCTTCAGAGGAAGGTCGAGCGACGAAAGCCCGACCACGAGGTATGCGGACGCCGAGGCTTTTCCGCCGCGCACCGAAAGCCGCGTGGACGCGCCAGCTGTGACTTGCCCGCCCCCCGCTAAATTCGCGATGTCGGCCGTCCCTTTCAGACCACCTCCCAGCACGACCCACGGGGCCAGCGGCAGATTGAACCTGGCCACGACCATG
>Ga0193753_10001100_pt1 | contig 23866 bp, 22 predicted proteins | sample H1c2metaG_FD_144925 | JGI IMG/M metagenome (GOLD analysis project Ga0193753, IMG submission 144925) | Soil microbial communities from a riparian zone of the East river system, Colorado, United States - H1c2 | ecosystem: Environmental > Terrestrial > Soil > Riparian zone | place: USA: East... | reverse complement strand
CTTCAACCGGTATTCGACATGCGGCAAGTTGTTTATGAAAACTTGTCTTTCGCTCACCTGGAACGGCATCTGGACGAGATCTTCGCCAGCGGCTACAGCGTGAGTCTGTTTACCGATTGGCAGAACCATCAAGCGACTCAAGTATGGATCAAGAGCCGCGTCGATCACGGCGCGGCGCCGGTAGCTAAAGCCGAATTTTTTGGAGCGAAGCTCGCGGCCAAGAAGCTGCATCCGCTGGCCGGGCACTCGGCGGAAAATTGCACCGAGCAGTTGGGGGTTGCGGGTCCCTGGTATGAACGGATGCCGCATTTCCGCATGAATTTCACCCCCAGCAGCGGAAACGAGCTGCAATCGGAATACTTCGTTCCACGCGATAAGGCGTATCAGGCCATTCTCGCCGTGGAGCGCCTTCGGGATCACGTTACGCCGCACCTGTTGATTTCGGAACTGCGCACGATCGACGCCGACGATCTCTGGATGAGCACTTGTTACAAGCGTCCCTCCATGACCATCCACTTCACGTGGAAACCGGAGTGGCCCGCCGTGAAAAACGTTTTGCCGATGATCGAAGAACAATTAGCGCCCTTCGACGCACGGCCGCATTGGGCGAAACTCTTCACGATGGCGCCGTCGCGGCTGCAAGGGCTGTATAAGAAGCTGCCCGACTATAAGGCGCTGCTCGAGCACTATGATCCAAGCGGCAAATTTCGCAACGAATACTTGAGCACAAACCTGTATGGCGGTTAAATCTCTTCTGCTTTTCGTGGCGCTCGCCGCCAGCGCGCAAAATACTTCCGTTCCCCAGGCCATTTTGCAAGGCGGGCTGGTGATTCCGATCTATCCCGCCGGCTCGCATTTTCTGAACGCCGCCCGCGTCCATGAGGCCGAAAAGTACAACATGAGCCAGTCGGTCGCGGGGCGCATCAGCAGCATTGTCAATATTCACAATCCGACTATTGAAGTACATACTGTGGATCGCAGCCTCAACACCGGCGCTGCCGTGATCCTGGCGGCAGGCGGAGGGCACCGAACGCTCAACGTCGGCAGTGAGGGCGCGGACTTCGTGCCATTTTTCTCTAACTACGGAGTAAACACCATAATTCTGCGGAACCGTTTGCGCAGCGATGGCTATGACCCGCAGACAGACGAAGTGAACGATGCGCTCCAGTCCATCCGCCTGGTGCGCGCGCACGCCAAAGAATGGAACATCGATCCCAACAAGATCGGCATGATGGGCTTTTCGGCGGGCGCCGAGTTGACGGCGGCGGCGGCTGTTCTGTTTGATGATTTCGACAAGAAGAACAGCGATCCCGGCGATCCGCTAGCCGGAATTTCTTCACGGCCCGATTTCGCGGGCATTATCTATCCGGGTCCGTCGCCATTCGCCCACAATCGGACACCGCCTCGGACGGCGCCGCCGATTCCGCGCAATGTTCCGCCGGCATTTCTCGCAGGCGGCGGTTCAGGCGACCGCGTTCACGCCGTTTGGGCCATGGAATACTTCTCCGCCATGCTCGCCTTGAGTGTCCCCAATATCGAGATGCACATTTACGGCAATGGCCGTCATCCCGGCGACGCGCTGCCGGATGGCAGCCACATGACCGGCGGCCTGACGGATCGCAACAATACACCGTTCGGCACGTGGCAATTCCGATTCATCGATTGGTTTCGCGATCTCGGCTTTCTCGAAAAGCCGGGCGTCGAGACCAAAGCCGCCAAGGACGTTACTACTTACGTGAATCAACGGTAGCCGTGGAGCTGCTGTCCGACGACGTTGGAAAAATTGTAGTTTCCGCGGCGGTCAGCATCAATGGTCCAGAACATGGCGCCGAGCAGACCTGAGTAACCACCCGGCTTGCGCAATTTGTAGTTAGTTCCTGTGGGAGGCTTACCGGTGATGATGTAGTCCAGCGCCTGGCTGACGATGGTGGGCGTTGTGTCGCCAGTGAGAAAGCCGACAGCGACCTTGTCCGCCGGCATGGGCGGAAAGAAATGCTGGGGATCGCCTCCGACATTAAAACCATGCAGCAACAATTCCGTCATCGCGGCGTGATAGTCGACTGAACCGGCCTGATAGATCTCGCCATCGAGACCTTGGAGCGGCGGCGTGTTGTAATCCTGCACGTCGATGAAGGAAAGAATGTCGCGGATGGCGTAGGTGATCGCCAGGTAAGACCCGAATTGGCCGCCGTAACTCGGATAGCCCGCCGGAATCTGCGTACCCTCAGGCACGAGACTGATCATGAAGCGCGAGCCGAAGTGATCGTGCAACTGACGCAGCGCGGAGATTAGGTTGACGATCGATGGCGTAGTCGGATGCGCGAAATCCGTGTCGCCCGGCGCGATCGAGAGAGACGGGCTTTCGAAGTCGATATCGATTCCGTCGAAGCCATACTCGGTGACGATCTGTGTGACTGAAGAGACGTAGTTCGGAACGCGCTTCGGGTCGGCGAGCGTGAAATGCTGGCCGCCGCCCCCGAGGGAGATCATGACCTTCTTGCCCTGGCTCTTCAGGTAAGCGATGTCGGCCTTGAACTGTGCGGGATCGAGTCCCGCAGGAGTGTGGAACTGCATGGTCCCTTCCGGCGCATTCTTGTCGGGGGTCGAAAAGGCGACGATGATGACGTCCCACTGCGGCGAGATTTCGCGGAGCGGGAAAGTGGAACCGGCCGCGCCGTAGCCGGCCCAGTAGCCGATGAGCCGGTGACTGTTCGGCGGGCTGTTTATTGGCGCGGCTGTTGGTGCATCGGTGCTTCTTCCGCGCGCCGGGCACGGCTTTGCAGACTCGGCAAGCGCCTTCGGGTCCGGAAAACTGTATATGCCCGAAGCGCCTGTGTACCAGGGCAGCAGGGCTATATTTTGCAGATGATAAACGGCTCCACGCGCATGAGCAACGAAGGCCGTCGACGCCGGAATGTTGTTTTTCAGATTCGTATTGGTGGGTTCGAGAAGAAAGTAAGGAGACGCAACGCCCGTGCCACCGCAGCCTCCTTGAGGACGTGCCCAGGCGGCGAAAACATTTCCAGGAATCGCGACGCCACGGCCATGCACCAGCGGATCGTGCAACGGATCGTTGATGAACTCGGCAAGCTGCTGGGTGAGCGGTTGCACATCGCTGTCTTCGACGACGCTGGGCGCGCCGTGCAGGTACGAGCCAAGCACGAAGGAATTTCCGGTCGCGGAGTCGACGCCGTGCGTTCCCCAAGAGCAACAGACCGTCGCATCGCCGTCGGCGTAGTAAGTGGTGTTATGCGTCACGGCGATAACGAGCTTGCCTTCTTGTTTTGGAACTTGCTTGAAAAGTTCCCTTTGCAAAAATTCGACATCGACCACGGCGACGGCGACGCCGTTCTTCTTTGACGTGAGGACGTAGCCGTAGCCTACGGGAATATGGATCTTCACCGGCGTCGTCTCCGGCTTCGCGAGCAGCGTATGCCATCCATCCGCCTTCGGGAAGGTGGCGCGCAGCATCGCGTCACCATATTGCGTATTACCACCCGAAGGGAAAGCAAAATTAGAGAAAACGGGCGAGCGAAGAACGCGTGCCGCGTCCGGAGCCGCATCCATAACAACCTTCTTTGCATCGAAAGAAAGCGTGATCGGAACGAGCACGGCCGGAATGATGGTCGTTCCTCCCTGTGCCGGATCGCGGCCCACAAGGGTGTAGGAAGCCTGGCCGGCCGTTACCTGGAAAGTAGGCACGGCGGACAGCGGCACGACCAACGAAGCGAACAGATAGATAAACTTGATGATTCGCATATCCGATTCGATGACCATTTTGTCAAACAAAACCAATACTCCAATCAACACGCCGCGCCAAGTTCTTTTTGCCAGCCTGATAGGCACAACGATTGAGTTCTTCGATTTTTATATTTACGCGACCGCGGCGGTACTCGTCTTTCCGAAATTATTCTTTCCGGCGACGGACGCGGCCGCCGCGACGCTGGCTTCGCTAGCGACATTTGGGATCGCCTTTCTCGCGCGGCCCATCGGCTCCGCGCTCTTCGGTCACTTTGGCGATCGCGTCGGCCGCAAGACAACGTTAGTCGTTGCGCTCTCGACCATGGGCCTATCTACCGTCGCCATTGGGGCGTTGCCGACATATCACACGATTGGCTTCGCCGCACCGCTGCTTCTCGCGCTATGCCGTTTCGGCCAAGGGCTCGGCCTGGGCGGCGAGTGGGGCGGCGCGGTGCTGCTCGCGATCGAAAATGCGCCGCCAAACAAACGTGCCTGGTATGGCATGTTCCCGCAGCTCGGTGCGCCGATCGGCTTCTTCTTCTCCGGCGGCGTTTTTCTGCTGCTCTCCCGCTGGCTCAGCGATGAGCAGTTCTTCGCGTTCGGGTGGCGCCTGCCGTTCCTGGCGAGCGCGGCGCTGGTGTTGGTGGGCCTCTATGTGCGGCTCACGATCACGGAAACCCCGGTGTTCCGTGAGGCCCTCAAACGCGGCGAGCAAGTGAAGGTGCCGATGGTAGCGGTTTTTCGCGATCATGCGAGAGTCCTCTTCGCGGGCGTCTTCGTATCACTTTCAACGTTCGTTATCTTCTATCTGATGACGGTTTTCGCGTTGTCATGGAGTACCAGCGCACTCGGCTACAGCCGCGGGAAATTTCTACTGATGCAGCTATTCACGATTTGTTTCTTTGCGCTCACTATTCCCATTTCGGCGCTGCTCGCGGAGCGCGGCCGCCGCCGCACGATGCTCTGGGTAACTGTCGCGATCGGCATCTTCGGTTTGATCATGGCGCCGCTGTTTACCGCCGGCACGACCGGCGCCGTGCTCATGATGGCTATTGGTTTCTCGCTGGTAGGGCTTACGTACGGGCCGCTCGGCACGGTGATTTCCGAGCTCTTCCCGACCTCCGTGCGCTACACCGGTAGCTCGCTCGCCTTCAACTTCGCCGGCATCCTGGGAGCGTCGCTCGCGCCGTACATCGCGATCTGGCTCGCGAAAAACTACGGACTGCAGTATGTCGGCTATTATCTCTCGCTATCGGCGGCGCTGACGCTCTTAGGGCTGCTTTCAATCCGTGAAACCAAGGACGACGCCTTGATTTAGCCACTAGAACGTTACATCTTCTTTACATCTAGGTGGCTCCCGAATCGCTTAAAATACCAAACAAGGTCTGTTTCAGGGAGTCAAACCATGCACACGACGCTTAAGCGGCTCGCCGTCTTGTTTGTTTTCGCCGGGATTGCCCTCGCGCAAAGCACCGGGTCGATTCGGGGAACTATTACGGATGCTACCGGGGCGTTACTTCCGAACGCAACCGTGACGGTAAGTAACCAGGGGACGGGCGAAACTCACGCGCTAAGAACGGACAGCGCCGGTTTGTATTCGATCCCGAGTCTTCCACCGGGCACTTACAAAGTGGAGGTGGGGGCGGCGGGGATGCAGACACTCGTGGCAAATGACTTAGTGGTGGCGGTCGGCACCACGACCACGCAGGATTTCAGCGTGAAAGTCGGCGCCACGTCGACCACGATTGAAATTCAGGCAGCCAGTCCCGTGGTAGAAAGCAATTCGGTATCAGTCGGAACCGTAATCAATCGACGCACCGTCCAGGAGATACCGCTGAACGGCCGGCACTTTGTAGACCTCGCGCTGTTGATTCCGGGGTCTGTGACGCCGCCGGCAAATGGATTTCTGACCGCGCCGTTACGCGGCCAAGGCTCCTTTGCGTTCAATTCGGCCGGCGCTCGCGAAGACGAAATCAACTTCATGATCAATGGCGTTCAGATGAGCGACATGGCGCAAAATCAGATTACCTTCCAGCCGACGATCAACACGATCGAAGAATTCAAGGTCGATAATTCGACTTACGGCGCGGAGTACGGCAGAAACGCCGGCGCCATCGTCAACATTGCGACGCGGTCGGGGACGAATGAGATTCACGGCGACGTTTATTATTTCCTCCGCAACCACGCCATGGATGCGCGGAATTTCGGCAATCCGGCCGTTACTCAACCGCAAGCTCCGTTCCGCCGCAATCAATTCGGCGCGGACGGCGGCATGCCGCTGAAGAAAGACAAGACTTTTCTTTTTCTCAACTACGAAGCGCTCGTACAGCGTCAGAACGTCCCGTTGACCAGCACCGTTCCGACGGCGGTGCAGCGCGCGCAGGTTACCGATCCCATCGTGCAAAAACTTCTAACGCTGATTCCGCTGCCGAATTCCGGCAATCAGTTCATCAGCTCGGCCGTCGCGCCGGTGAACATCCATCAAGGAACGGCGAATTTCACCCAGCAATTTAGTCAGTCGAACCGCTTCAACGCCTACTACGCGATGCAGCACGATCAGCGCAACGAGCCGCCCACCACGCAGGGCAGCACCCTTCCGGGTTCCGGCGATCAGCGCGAGGGCTGGCGGCAACTGCTGACTCTGAACGATTCACACACGATCACGCCGACGCTGGTGAACGAAGCGCGCGCCGGCTTCAACCGGATTCACATCGTTTTTGCCGGACAGAACACGCTGAATGCGGCCGATTTCGGAATCAATAGCGGCGTAAACGCGCCGATCGGTCTGCCGCAGATTGCGATTCCGAATACCGCCGCCGCGGTACTGGCATTCGGAGGAGTGAGTAACTTCCCGCAGGGCCGCGGCGACGACACCATCACATTTTCCGATACGTTGAACTGGGTCCACGGAAATCATTCCATTAAGTTCGGCCCGGAGTATCACCACGTCATTGCCGACAGCTTTACGGAGACGCCCGGCGTTTTCAATTTTCCTACTATCGCGGCTTTCCTCAACGACCAGGCGAATTCATTCAGCGGCAACGCCTCGAATCGGCCGGCGCGCATTCAAATCAATTCGATCGGCGCTTTTGTCCAGGACAGCTGGAAGGTCAAACGGAGCTTGACGCTCGATCTGGGGCTTCGCTACGACTGGAACGGGACGCCCACGGAAGCCAAGAACAGATTTGTGGTTTTCGATCCGACGACTGTTTCCTTGCAGCAAGTGGGCGTGAGTGGCGGCCCAAGCCGCGCGTATAACCAGAGCGCTTTGAATTTCGAGCCGCGCGTTGGGTTCGCTTGGGACCCTTCGGGCGCCGGGAAAATGGTGGTTCGCAGCGCGTATGCAATCTTCGTAGACCAGCCAGTAGCGGGTTTGGTCAACGGACTCTATGCCAATCCGCCCTTCGCTCAGCCCGTGACGTTCACCACTTCCGGCACGAATCTGAATTTCGGCAACGCGTTTAGCCTGGCTTCGGGAAGCGTCGCGCCGACGTCCGTCGCGCACAGTTACAAGAACGCTTACGTTCAATCCTGGAATTTCAATATTCAGCGGCAGCTTGGGAAAGACTTCGGCTTGATGATTGGTTATTTCGCGAATAAGGGCACGGATCTGAACATAGGACGGAACTATAATCAGCCGACCAACGGGGTTCGCCCGTACCCCGCGCTTTCCGCCAGCAGCCCGATCGCGCCAGGCCGGCCGTTGGGCAACATTCTGGTCTACGAGAGCGATTCTAATTCGTCCTATAACGCTCTTTGGATCACAGCGCAAAAGAGCCTTTCGCGCGGGCTGCAGTTCAACGCTTCCTACACCTGGTCGAAATCGATCGACGCGGTATCGCGTAACGAGCAAGGAATAGTGATCCAAGACAGCTACAACATTCGAGGCGATCGCGGCTTGTCGGACTTCGATGCGCGGCACCGCTTTGTTCTGAGCACGGTGTACGAATTGCCGTTCAAGGGAAACCGGCTCGTTCGCGGATGGCAGATTTCGCTGATTGAGCAGATTCAGAGCGGCAATCCGATCAACTTCCACACGACGAACACGGCGTTTACCGGCGCAGGCACTCTGCGGCCGAATATCACGGGTCCGGTGACAACGGGCTACACGCCCGCGAGGAACGGCAACGCGTCGTTCGTCACTTATATTCAGAATCCGACGGTCTTTCAAGACCAGGGCGCCGCATTCGGGAATATGGGCAGGAATGTGGTTATTGGCCCGGGATTTTCTAATCTGGATATTGCGCTTGTAAAGAATACTAAGATCACCGAGCGTTTGACTTGGCAAATCCGGGCGGATGCTTTTGATCTCTTCAACCAGGCGAATTTCAATCAGCCGAATGCGACGGTTAGTTCTGGTTCTACCACTTTCGGGTTGATCAGCGCCACGCGTTTTCCGCCTGGGGACTCTGGATCTTCGCGCCAGTTACAAGTGGCGATGAAGTTGATTTTCTAGACACTGGTGGCCTATGGCCACTCAATCAGGCGTCCTGGCTTGGGCGCGATCGGAGACGAAGCCCAGGCCTTCAGGAAGCTCTGGCGGTATTCTGACCACCGTTGCTGCGGCAAGTTGATTAGGATGACGGCAAACATTGAATGCACGCGCAACGCGTGAGACGCTGATTCTCCCAAGAGGCGGTCACGGGTTAGTAAGCAATCAAATCCGTTTGCGACTGCGGCCGCCACGAGTTGGCCGTTAGACAGCGCCTTCCACCCTCTGTCGGCGGAAGTATGAGAGACAATGCCAAATTGTGTTAGGACACTGGTCAAATGGACATCCATGTTGGCATCAAGCAGCCACATGGAAAGATTCAGTCAACTTCGACGCGACCTGCAGGACTTCCGAAAGCGCCTCTTGGGACAAGACGTGGTCATAGGCTTCGTTGATATCGTCAAGCGTCATCCCATTCGCGAGACACTCGAGAATCAGAGAGACGGAGATGCGAGTTCCACGAATCGCTAGTTTTCCGCCCAGAAGATCGGGGTCTGCGACGATCCACCGGTAGTCTTTGTACGCCGCTGGCTGCCAATCGGACATTCCCATTCCTCCACCTCATTGTAATGGCAACCCCAATTTATGTTGCCGGCCCTATATGGCGATCTCTTCACGGCCAATCTGACAAGTTTATGGACTGAAAGCAGGTGATAGTGATGCAGAAAGAAGTGAATGACCTTCCCAAGTGCGCCCTATGTGGGAATTCTGCTCCTTCAGATTTCGACATAACTACGATGTCGTATGGAGTCAATTGCCCTGTTTGCGGGAAGTACGGACTCCAGGAGTTTGCGAAAGTCAACCTAGATCGGGACACCACCGATGAGAAACGACAGGCACTCGCGTGGATAATTCGCGACGTGGAGCCCTCAGTGAAGCAGCCTCTCATGGACGGCAGCATCGACCCACTTGTGCATCAGTCGCTGAGTCGAGAGCCGACACCTTCCGGGAAGGCTAGGCTATTGCTACAAGAACTCAAGAAGCGATCCAGAGCGTTTGGTCGACCGGTCACCTTTGATACGTCGCGCGAGTGGCCTGGGATAAGGGCGCGTGGCCGTGACGAGTGTGATGCCATCGTGAAACACCTTCGCAGCCAAGGACTCTTGGTCGAGCGGCGGCATATTTCAGACGAGGAATTGGTTCTCAGTTGGATGGGCTGGGAATACCTCGAGCCACTAAGGGGTAACTCGGCACGAACCGTTTTCGTCGCCATGGCGTTTAAGCCGGATTTGGACGCTGCGTACAACCACGGCATCAAGGTGGCTATCGAGCAGGCTGGACTCGTTCCGATTCGAATCGACAAGGAAACCTTCGCAGGCAAGATTTGCGAGCAGATTTTGACAGAGGTTCACAGCGCAGAGTTTGTCATCGCGGACTTCACATATCAGCGAGCCGGAGTCTATTTCGAGGCCGGGTACGCGTTAGCACTTGGTAAGACGCTGATCTGGTCATGCCGCGATGACGATGTCAAAAACCTACACTTCGATACGCGCCAATATCCACACATACTATGGGCTAATCCCGATGACTTGTCAGTCCGCGTCGAGCAGAGATTGCGCTACCTCTTAGCAGTTAGCCACGACACTTGAGATTTATGTTCGAGTACGCATTCTGAAAACGGCACGTGTACAGAGAAGCCGTGGGCCAACTGAATCCTTACAACACCATCTCCGGCCGCTGCCGGATCTCCAAACAACCTTTCCCCGTAGGCAGCACTTTCCCCGGATTCAATCGGCATTCTGGATCGAACAGCGTCTTAAACCGTTTGATCAAATCGAGCGTCTCCTCGGGAAACAGATGCGCCATCATATCCATCTTTTCCATCCCCACGCCGTGCTCGCCGGTAATCGAACCACCAACCGAAATACAATACTCCAAAATTTCATCACCGGCCTTCTGCGCCCGCTCCAGATCGCCGGGCTTGCGTGGGTCGAAAGGCAGGATCGGATGCATGTTGCCATCGCCCGCGTGGAACACGTTACTCACGGCGATATTGTATTTCTCGCCGATCTTCCCGATGGCTTCGAGCGTGTCGGCGACCCGCGTGCGCGGCACCACGCCGTCTTGCACATAGTAAGTCGGGCTCACGCGGCCGATCGCCCCGAAAGCATTCTTGCGTCCCTTCCACAGAAGCTGGCGCTCTTCTTCCGAATGGGCCACGCGCACCTCGCGCGCCCCGCTTATGCGGCAGACCTCGTCGATGAGCGCGACCTGCTCTTCCACTTCCTCGATGAGCCCTTCGACTTCGATCAGCAGCACGGCCGCCGCATCCACCGGATAGCCGGCATGCGTGGCCGCTTCCACCATGCGCAGCATCGGTCCATCTAGCATTTCGAGCGCCACCGGAACAATGCCGCGCGAAGTGAGATTCGCCACCGTCTGGCCGGCTTCCCGCACCGAATTGTAGATCGCGAGCATGGTGCGGATCGCTTCCGGCTTGCGCATGAGGCGGACGCCGATCTTCGTCACCAGCGCCATGGTGCCTTCCGAGCCGGTTAGCAATCCGGACAGGTCGTATCCGGGCACGTCCAACTCTGGCGCGCCGAATTGCGCGACCGTCAGATCCGGCAGGACCACTTCGAGGCTCACTACGTGATTTGTGGTCACGCCGTGAGCGAGCGTGTGCGGTCCGCCGGCGTTCTCGGCCACATTGCCGCCGATTGTGCAAGCCCGCTGGCTCGACGGATCGGGCGCGTAGAAGTAGCCAAATGGCTCGACGGCCAGCGAGATATCCAGATTCACGACGCCGGGCTCGACCAGCGCGCGTTCGTTCTCGATATCGATTTCGAGAATGTGGTTCATGCGCGCGAAAGAAACGATCATGCCGCCCGCCCGCGCAATGGCGCCGCCGCTCAGTCCGGTGCCCGCGCCGCGTCCCACAATCGCCAGGTTGTTTTCGCGCGCCACACGCATCGCGGCCACAACCTGTTCGGTACTGCGCGGAAAAACCACCACTTCCGGCAGCGCCTTATCGACGCCGCCGTCGTATTCGTATAGCTTCAAGTCGGCCGGCTGCCATAAGACTCCGGATTTGCCAAGCGCCGCCTCGAGTGTCGCTGTGACCCCGGCCGCAATCGCCATGCCTACAGCAATCCTTTGACGTACTGCGTCATATCGTCGCTGACCCAGTTCTCGGCGTTGCCGAACTTCCGCTGGATGCGCCCGTCTTTGATAATGTAGGTTTCTGGAAATATAAACGTTCCGTAGCTTGTGCTCACGTCCGCTTTCGGGTCCCACGCCGTATCAAACTTGACGTGAACCTTACTGAGAAACCTTTTGTACTTCTGTTCGTTCTTGTCCACGCTAACGGCGACTACGACGACGCCATCCTTGGCGAATCTTTTTTGAAAGGCATCGAGCGACGGGATTTCCTCAATGCAAGTAGGACACCAGGTGGCCCAGAAGTTCAACACCAGTACTTTGCCGCCGAATGAAAGCGGAGTGATCGTCTTGCCCTGCTCTGTCGAAACCGAAAACTGCGGAGCGCTCCCGCCCTCCTTCGCCGACGTGTCACGCAAACTGAAAACGATGATTCCCGCAAACGCCACGCCCAAAATCGCGAGCAGCGTCCGCAAACTGTTGTTGATCGTCACTGGTGTCCTTATTCAATTAAATTACATGCGGGCGCAGGATACTCAATTTCCAGCCCAAGGGAGCCAGATTCCGGGCCCCGCCGCGGACCGCAATACGTGGCTGGCGGACCTCGCTCGCTGGCGGCACGAGCGGCTGATCCGCATTGGCTACGACGGCGCCGAATACAAGCGGCCCGAGCTCGCCTGGGCCGAGCGCAACTTCATCGCGCCGCAAGTCATGGTCGAAGAGCGCTACCTATATGATCCGCAAACCGGCAAGTATACCGTCGACCGCTATTTGGACGATCTCGAAAAGCGCTACGGCGGGATCGACAGCGTGTTGCTGTGGCCGGTCTATCCCAACATCGGAATTGATAATCGCAGCCAGTGGGACCTGACGCGCGATCTGCCGGGCGGCATTCCGGCGCTCCGCAAAGTGGTGGAGGATTTTCATCGCCGCAACGTAAAAGTGTTTTTCCCGGCCATGCCCTGGGACGTCGGCACGCGCGATCCGGGTGTTCCCTACCCTATCGCCACCGCGCGGCTGCTCTCTGAAATCGGCGCGGATGGCATCAATGGCGACACGTTCGCGGGTCTTCCCAAAACCTATCGCACGGCCTCGGACGCGACTGGACATCCGTTGGTTCTGCAGCCGGAGCTAGCGCCGCAAAGCGATGAAATGCTGATTTGGAATAGCCAGAGCTGGGCCTATTGGAAGTTTCCGTTTGAACCCTTGATCAGCAAGCTCAAATGGCTCGAGCCGCGCCATATGTTGAACGTCTCGGACCGCTGGGCGCGCGACAAGACCGACAATCTGCAATTCGCGTTCTTCAACGGCGTGGGCTACGTGAGCTGGGAAAACATCTGGGGCATCTGGAACGGAATCACCCCGCGCGACGCCGAAGCGTTGCGGCGCGTGGCCGATATCGAACGCACCTTTGCCGGCCTGCTCGTCAGTGCGAGTTGGGAGCCATACTATCCGGCCTCTCCCTACGGCGTGTTCAGCACGAAATTTCCAGGAGACAACGCCGCGCTGTGGACCGTCGTGAATCGCAATGAATACGATGTGCGCGGCGCGCAACTGACGATCCCGCATTCGGACGGCGAGCGCTACTACGACCTGTGGCGCGGCGGCGAGATCACGCCGCGAAACGGCGCGCTCGCAATCGATCTCGAAGGCCACGGCTTTGGCGCGATTCTCGCTCTTCCCTCCGGCGCTCAATGGCCGGGCCTGGATGCGTTTCTGAAGCGGATGCACGAACGCTCGGAAAAGCCGCTCGCGAGTTTTTCGCATGAGTGGCATTTTCTTCCGCAACAGATTGTAGACATACCAGCGACGCCCGCCGCTTCCCCACCCTCCGAGGACGTGGTTCGTATTCCAGCCGCCGATTTCGAATTTAAGGTAACGGGCGTCGAGATCGAAGGCGACAACTGGAGCGGCTTGGACGTCGAATATCCATGGGAAGACTCGCCGCGGCGCGGCCACCATAAGAACATTGCGATCAAGCCGTTTTATATCGACCGTTACCCGGTGACCAACGCCGCGTTCAAGCGCTTTCTCGACGCCACGCACTATCGCCCTTCGGACGATCACAATTTTCTGAAGGATTGGACCAAAGGGATTTTTCCAACCGGATGGGAGAAGCGCCCGGTCACCTGGGTGTCGCTCGAAGACGCCCGCGCTTATGCGCACTGGGCCGGCAAACGCCTGCCACATGAATGGGAGTGGCAATACGCCGCCCAAGGATCGGATGCGCGTCTCTATCCATGGGGCAACAAATGGGACGATTCCGCCGTTCCGAAGCCGTATCACGGGCGCGATCTTCCGGAACCCGCCGAAGTGGACGCGCACCCCACGGGCGCCAGCCCATTTGGAGTGATGGATTTGACGGGCAACGTCTGGCAATGGACCGATGAGTTCATCGACGATCACACCCGCGCGGCCATCCTGCGCGGCGGCAGCTATTACCAGCCGGAAGGGTCACGCTGGTACTTTCCTCAAGCCACCAAACTAAATGAGCATGGCAAGTACTTGCTGATGGCGCCGTCAAAGGATCGTGCCGGAACGCTGGGTTTTCGCTGCGTCACGGACAGCGCGCCAGGCATCCAATAGGGAGAAACAAAAGAGAAGATGGTGATTACCCGCAAGGCCGAGTTCTCCGCCTCGCACGTCTGCCGGATCGATTCGCTGAGCGACGCCGAAAACCACGAGTTGTTCGGCGAAGAGGCGCACCCGAACGGGCACGGCCATAACTACATTCTCGAGGTGAGCGTCGAAGGCGAAGTCGACCCGGTCACCGGAATGGTGATGAACCTCAAGGAATTGAAAGACATCCTGGAAGAAGAAATTGTCGAACCGATGGATCACCGCTTTCTCAATCGCGAGGTTCCGCCCTTCGACAAGGTGATCCCGACGACGGCGAACGTAGCGAAGGAGATCTGGCGGCGTCTGGAAGCCCGTTTTGCCGGGAGCGGCAAGGCGCTGGTGCGCGTCCGAGTCCACGAAACGCCCGAGTTGTATGTGGATGTGACTGCATGACCAGTTTGACCCGGCGCTATGCTTTTTCCGCCTCGCACCGCCTCGACTCGCCGCGATTGAGCGCCGCCGAGAATACGCGCCTCTTCGGCAAGTGCAATAACCCGTTCGGCCACGGCCACAATTACATACTGGAAGTAACGGTCGCCGGCGACCCGGACGTGGTTTCCGGCCTGATTGTGCCCGTTGCGTGGCTGGACGAACTAGTCGGCGACAAGATCCTGCGCCTTTTCCGTAACCGCTACATCAACCTAGATGTGGCGGAGTTTGCGCATTTGGTGCCCACCACGGAAAACGTGACGCAGGTGGCGGCGGATTTATTGGCGCGCGACTGGCGCGAATATATAGGAGAGGGTTCGGCCCGGCTCGAAAAAGTGCGCATCGAGGAAACCGGGCGAAATAGCTGCGAGATATGTCTAAACTGAAAGCTTCCGCGAAGAAGACCCCCGTAATCGAGATCAAGCGCAAGTCGCCGCAAGGCGCGATCGCCTCGAACATGCGCGAAGTGCTGCTCGAATTGGGTGAGGATCCCGAGCGCGAAGGCCTTGTGAACACTCCGCAGCGTGTCGAAAAAGCTCTGCGCTACCTCACCAGCGGATATTCAGCCAATCTCGATCACATCGTCAACGGCGCGCTTTTCGATGTGAAGTACGACGAAGTCGTGATTGTGCGCGATATCGAGTTCTTCAGCATGTGCGAGCATCACATGCTGCCGTTCTTCGGCAAGATTCACGTGGCGTACTTGCCCGATAAGAAAGTAATCGGCCTGAGCAAATTGCCGCGTATCGTCGACGTATTCGCTCGCCGCCTGCAAATTCAGGAAAGGCTGACGCAGGAAGTAGCCGAAACCTTGCAGAATATGATTCAGCCCAGAGGCGTTGCGGTAATCTGCGAAGCGCGGCATTTCTGTATGATGATGCGCGGCGTGGAGAAGCAGCATTCGGGAGCGATCACGAGCGCTATGCTCGGAGCGTTCCGCGACAACCGGGAAACGCGCAACGAATTACTCTCGCTGCTCGGCGGGCGTTCGAAAACCCTGTAGCGCTTCGAACAGCAGGCGTCCTTTTAACAGACACTCTTCGTATTCTTCTTCCGGAACGGAGTCGGCGACGATTCCGCCGCCCACCTGAACAAAGGCGCGGCTTTTCCGCACCAGGATGGTACGAATCGCGATATTCAAATCGCTCACGCCGTTGAATCCCAGGTAGCCGATCGCGCCGGTGAAGATGCCGCGCCGCACCGGCTCGAGTTCCTCGATAATTTCCATCGCCCGGATCTTGGGCGCGCCCGTGATCGAACCGCCGGGAAACGATGCCCGGATAAGATCGACCACCGAGCGCTGCGGCTCGAGTTCTCCCACCACGGTCGCGACCAAGTGATGCACCGAAGCAAAACTCTCGAGGCGTGGAAACTCTTCGACCCGTATGCTGCCGGGCCGGCACACGCGGCCGAGATCGTTGCGCATCAGATCCACGATCATGGCGAGCTCGGCGCGATTTTTCGCGCTCGCAAGCAGCCATTGGCGCTGCGCCTCGTCGTCCTCCGCGGTCGCGCCGCGCCGTACCGTTCCCTTGATGGGACAAGTCTCGACTCGCCGGCCCCGGACTCGCAAAAAGCGCTCCGGCGACGCGGATAGAATCGCGGTCTCTCCAAATTTCAGATAACCGGCAAACGGCGCCGGATTGATCGCCATGAGCCGCTTGTACAATTGCCACGGCGAAGCGCTCCCGATGTCGGAGTAAAAGCGTTGCGTCAGGTTGACTTGATACACATCGCCGGCCAGAATATATTCCTGAACGCGCCGGACAGCCGCCAGATACGCCTCTCGCTCGAAGCCGGCGTTTACGGTTGCGGCAATTTTCCCGGCATCCCTGCCTGGCTTAACATTGCGCAGTTCCGCCAGCGCTTCGTCGCGCGTGATCGCGCCCGCGACGCCCGGGTCGAACGAACTCAGGCGAATGCGTCCATCGTCATGGCTGAGAATCAGCACCGCGTTATAAAAAGCGAACTGGCAATCCGGCATGCCCAGTTCATCCAGAGCGCGCACCGGAAGCTTCTCGATTTGACGCCCGAAATCGTAGGAAAAATATCCGATCCCGCCGCCCAGGAATGGCGGCTCGCCGGCGCGGGGCTCATTTTGAAAACGCCAGGTATTCAGAGCCTGCTGAACAATATCGAAGCCGCCCGTGAGAAACGGCCGGAACGCAAGAAAGCTGTAGCCGGCGCCGGCGCGCGTCTCGAGCAGCGCCATTTGCGCCTGCGTCGAAAAATGCTCGGCGATATCGAGAAAGGAAACCGCGCCGGTCGCGATCTCTTCGAGCTTCGCCTCCATCATTTCTCGAAATAGTTCCTCAGCATTTGCTCTCCGTGTTTAGTCAGGAAGGACTCAGGATGGAACTGCACTCCCTCGATCGCAAGATCGCGATGCCGGAGACCCATCACGATGCCGTCCTCCGTCCATGCGGATACTTCGAGCTCCGGCGGAATTTTGCCGGGATCGACGACCAGGGAATGGTAGCGCGCCACCTCCAGCGTGTCGGGCAAGCCAGCAAAAATTGTCCCGCCGTCGTGACGGATGATGGAAGTCTTGCCGTGGCACGCAAGCGGCGCGCGAATGGTCGCGCCGCCAAACACTTCGTTGATGCACTGATGCCCCAGGCAAACGCCCAAAATACTCGCGCCGCGCCCCAGGCGGCGGATCGCCTCTTTCGAAATTCCGGCCTGCTCCGGGACGCCCGGTCCCGGCGAAATCACGATGTGCGCGGGCTCGAGGCCGGCAATCTCTTCCACGCTAATTGCATCGTTGCGGAAAACCGCGACATGCGGCGTGAGTCGCCGCAAGACCTGATACAGGTTGTAGGTAAACGAGTCGTAATTATCGATAAGAAGAACGCTCACAACGGCCCGCGCCCCATGCTAGCATCGGGTCATGAGCGACCAAAGCCGCTTGTTCGACGCAGGTCCGGACCCATTCAGCCGCATGTGGCGAGTGCAGTTCCGTTGGCTGCAAACCGGCATTTCGATCCGTCATGCCGACACCGTCGACGTCAAATTTTTTGTCACTCCCGAGGGGGGAGAACCGGAGGAAAAGATCATCGCGTTGCCGCACCCGGTCCTTCTCGAAATCACGAAGCGGAGTGGCCACAAGCTTACCGATCCCTTATGCCTGCGTTTGGCTGCGGCTCATCTGAAGCACATGATCGAAACGTCCGAAGATATGGACAAGACTCTTGTCACGGTGTCCCGGCGCGAGTTGATAGAGCACGACCAACAATTACACGGTGTAACGGTTTAGGGGCATCGCCAATCCATCGGGAGTGCGGGTGCGGAAATAAGCGGGCGGATCCCTTTCGCCGAGCAAAGAGGTCTATTATTTTATGGTCAGTTGTCCTAAATGTGACGCTTCCATTGACGTGGAAGAAGAGGAATTGGATGAGGGAGACGTCCTTTCCTGCGATGAGTGCGGAGCTTCCCTGAAGGTCGCCAGCGTCAATCCGGTGGAACTCGGCTCGGAAGACGACAAGGAAGAGGAGGAAGAAGACTTCGATTTCGACGAGGATGAAGACGACGCCGACGAAGAGGAAGAGAAAGAAGACGAAGAAGAGTGGCACTAGCCAACTGAAGGCGATCGCATTTGCCCTGATACCCGCGATGACACTCGCCGTCGCCTTGGCCGGGCAGACTGTCACCCAAACTCCGCAGCCGGACACAAACCGCGGCAGTTCCTCGACCAGCAGGGCCATTGAAGGAACGGTTCTTAGCTCGAACGGCGCGCCCGTCCCTGGGGCCATCGTGCAGATCAAAGACTCGAAAACCTTGCAGGTTCGCTCCTACATCGCCCAGCAAAACGGCAAATATCAGTTCTGGGGTCTCAGCAACGACGTCAATTATCAGCTTCGCGCCATGGCCGGCGGGCTTACCAGTAAAAGCAAGACCGTGAGCGTCTTCAACAGCCGCCGCAAAATAACCCTCGATCTCAAGTTGACACAAAAATTCAAGCCGTGAAAGGACGTCCCAAGTGAAGCACGCCGAGATTCTCGGGCGCATCAAAGACCTGGCAGTGGTGCCGATTATTCGCACCCCGGATAGCAAAAGCGCATTGGCCGCGGTGGAGGCCGTGCTCGAAGGCGGCATCGATTGCGTGGAAATTACCATGACGGTCGCGGGCGCGCTGAAAGCCATCGAATCGGTCGCGGATCGCTATGGCGACAAGATATTGCTGGGCGCCGGAACGGTGCTCGATCCGGAAACCGCGCGCGCGTGTCTGCTCGCCGGCGCGCAGTTCTTTGTCACACCTAGCTTGAACCTGCGCACCATCGAACTCGCGCACCGCTACAGTCGCCCCATCTTTCCGGGCGCGCTCACTCCTACCGAAATCCTGACCGCCTGGGAAGCCGGCGCCGATGGCGTGAAAGTTTTCCCTTGCAACGCGCTGGGCGGGGCCAAATACATCAAATCGCTCAAGGCGCCCTTTCCGCACATCGATCTGATTCCGACGGGCGGTGTGAATTTGGAGACAATCGCCGATTTTCTCGCCGCTGGCTCTGCGGCCGTCGGCGTGGGCAGTGAACTGGTGGACGCCGCCTCGGTGACCAGCAATAACTATCAGGCGGTGACGGAACGAGCCCGCAAATTCCGCGAGATTGTGGCTTCGGTCCGAAGCAAAAGCGCCTAATAGCGAGGAATGGCCGAGTCCAATTCGCGGCTCCAACGGTCGATCCCGCCGGCCACGCTGTAGCAGTTTTCCAAGCCGCGCTCGCGCAGCCACACGACCACCTGCAAGCTGCGAACTCCGTGGTGACAAAGCACCAATAAGTCCCCTGCTTCCGCCAGCCCTTCCAGACGCTGGAAGGCGGCCGGCACGAGCGACATCGGGACATATTCCGCCGAGCCAAGGTGCGCCACCGCACACTCCTCCGGCTCCCGGACATCGACTAAAATCGTTTTATTACTATCAGTTAGCCGTTTTTTAGCATCGGCCGGGCTAATTTCCAGAACTGCGGGCATTTATCTATTACAGTTTAGCTATATCACCCGATTATGCGTGGGGGTAGGTGCATAATTTTCCCGGTACTGGGTCAGCGAAGCGGGCCATTTACTCGGAAATTACGACCCTCCATGCCATACTGAAGGCCTCAGAATTCAACGACATGGCTCAGCTTGGAGAAGCAATCTCGCGCTATCACAAGCTCGTCGAGCAGGATGGTTTTCGCAATTCCGCCTGGGCTGACGAACTGCAGGAACGGATGCGCCAACTCCACTTGACGGAATCCGGGCGTCTGGTGGCGCCTATTCTGCGTCCGCATTTCATTTCCCGCCGCCAGCTCGACACACTGACCCGCGTCACTACCCATCTGGCGGAAATTCTGGATCGCGTCGAAGCAATCGCGCTCGCTTCGCCACACCTCTTGAGCCGTTTGCAAATGTTGCCGGCGGAAAAAATGCTTGCCGCGATTCCATCCGGCTATTCCCGCTTCAGCGTGACGTCCTCAATGGACGCCGCCGTACGCAACGGATCGCTCAGCCTCCAAGGTCTGGACGCTTGCAAGCCGGTGGGCCTTGCCTACTCGAGCCTGTTGGCCGATCTGTTCCTCGAATTACCAATCGTCAAGGAATTCAAACGCGGCCGCTACAAGCTTTCGAAGATCGGCGGCTCGAAACATCTGTCCACCGCGATTCACGAGACCTGGCGCGAATTCGAAAAGAAATCCAGGCCGGCCGGGAGCCGAAATGGACATGTTCCGTCGAAACCGTCTATCGCGGTTCTCCAGATTTGTCAGGAGAACGGCTCCGGCCCCGCCACGAGCCAAGGCTCGTTACTAGCCGAGTCGCTCAACCAGCAAGGGGCCATCGCGCGGCTCGTCTCTCCGGAGCAACTGGAATATTCGGATGGCAAACTGCGCTCGGGCGATTTCGTCATCGACGTCGTCTACCGGCTCTTGCTGACGCGCGAATTGCTCGCTCGCTTCGACCTTTCGCATCCACTGTTACGCGCCTATCGCGACCGCGCCGTATGCGTGGTGAATAGCTTCCGGTCCGAATTCGCGCAGCGCCGTTCGCTTTTCGAGTTGTTGACCGACGACGCGGTTACCGCACATCTGTCCACCGCCGACCGCAAACTCATTCGTACGTTCGTGCCCTGGACTCGCATCGTCAGCGCACGCAAAACTCACCACGAAGACAAAGAAATCGACTTGCCCGCGTTTATTCTCGAGCAGCGCGAGCATCTGGTTTTGCTGCCCAGCGACGACACGCCCGACCAGCGCATCTTCAAAGGAAGCGAGATGACGCAAATTGCGTGGGATCGCGCGCTGCGTGTCGCGATGCGCTCGCCCTACGTCGTGCAGGAGCGTCGCTCGGTCAGCCACGAAACGTTCCCCGTATATCAATACGGCGAATTCAAAATGAAGGAAACCGAGGTTAGCGTTCATCCGTATATCTTCAACGGACACATGCACGGCGCCTCGGCCATTTTGAACACCAGTTCGAACGGATCGGCTACTCACTTGGCGGTAGCTCCGGTATTGTTACTCGAAGATAACTGAGCCTTGTGGGGCAGACGCTTCGTCTGCGCGCGCCCCTCGGGCGCGCTGTTCGGATATTGTCGAATTCTCGGAGAGCCGGGCGGGGCGCCCGGCGCAGGGCACGGCCCTGCCCCACAAAAAATTCCACACACAAAGTATCAACAGCGTTACATGACCTAGTGGGGTAGGCATTCAGCCTGCCCGAAAGTTTTCGGCAGCCTCTCACCAACGAACTAATCGTTCTACACTCGACGAATGGAGCATTTCTTCAGAGACCTGCGCTACTCGCTGCGCACTTTCCGAAAAAGCCCGGGGTTCACGCTCACGGCCATCGCCGCCCTGGCGCTCGGCATCGGAACGAACACCGCCATATTTTCGGTAATCAATACCGTCCTTTTGAAACCGGTAGCGGCGCCCGATCCCGGACGCATCGTGGTTTTCAGCACTACGCGGCCGGATGGGCCGCCGGTGGGTGCGTCTCCGACCCGATTCAATGTCGCGCGGCAGATGACAAACCTGTTCCAGGATGTGTCGGCATATCGCTACGGCACGATGAATCTCACAGGTGTGGACTCACCGGAGCAGGTCCAGATGGGCCAGGTCTCCGAAGCATACTTCCGGTTGTTCGGTTTATCCGCGGCGCGCGGACGCACGTTTACGCCGCAGGAAGACCTGCCCAACGCCGGGCACTTCGTGGTGCTGAGTAATGAATTCTGGAAACGCGCGCTTGCGGGCGATCCCCACGCGATCGGGAAGACAATCTCACTCAGCGCCAGTCCCTATGTAGTGGTCGGCATACTACGCCCCAGCGTGGAAACGGAGACATCGCTGCCCATCGACGTCTGGGTGCCTTTTCAGATCGACCCGGAAACGGCGGATCAGAATCACTATTTTGAAGCAGCCGGGCGCGTGAAGCCGGGAGTTACGCCGGGGATGATCCAGCCGCAGTTGGATCGCGCGGCAAATGCGTTCCGCGTTAAATATCCCGGCGTGAGCACCATGCCCGCGGGCGCCACGTTCGTCGCCGAGCCGATCGAGAACACGGTCGCGCGCAACATTCGCCCATCGCTTTGGGTGCTTGCCGGCGCGGTGAGCTTCGTACTGTTGATCGCGTGCGCCAATGTCGGAAATCTTCTGCTGGTGCGCGCCGTCGCGAGGCAGCGCGAGATTGCGATTCGGACTGCGGTGGGCGCGAGCAGAGGCCGCATTATCCGCCAATTGTTAACGGAAAGCCTCGCGCTTTCTCTCGCTGGTGGGGCGTTGGGGCTGGTTTGCGGTATAGCGGGGATTCGCGCGCTGCTGGCGCTCAATCCGGGAAATATTCCTCGCATTGGCGTGAACGGCGCCGCGGTTGGCGCCGATTGGCGCGTGGTCGCGTTCACCGCGCTGATCTCGCTGGCAACCGCCATCCTGTTCGGCCTCATCCCGGCGCTGTCCGCTTCGCGCGTCAATCGATTTGGCGCCGGAATTCGCGAGCGAAAGATGCGTTCGTTATTAGTCGCGGGCGAGATGGCGCTGGCGCTTGTGCTGCTGATAGGGTCGGGACTCTTGATCCGTACTTTCCTTGCCATGCGCGCCGTGGATCTGGGCTTCAACACCCACAACATCCTGACCATGGAGATATCGCTCACCGGCGATCGATATCAGAAGGCCGCCCCGCTTACGGAACTCGCGCGCTCGAGCATCGAACGCATTCGCGCCATACCAGGCGTAGAATCCGCAGCGGCCGGATGTTGCATGCCACTAGGACCCGCCCCCCTCGGGCCTTTTGTCATTGCGGGACGCGCTGTGAACGGAACATTTCACGGACGCGCTTTAATGCCGGCAGTGTCCGCGGATTATTTCAACGTTTTCAAGATCCCCATCGTCCGTGGCCGGATGTTTACCGAACGCGATGGCGCCAGAGCCCCCGCGGTCACGATCATCAGCCAGGCGCTCGGGAAGCAGTTCTGGCCGAACGCCGATCCGATCGGGCAGAGGATCAGCCTCGGCCGCACAACGCAGCCTAATCGGGTGCTGATGGAGATCGTCGGTATCGCGCGCGATGTCCACGATCGCACCGAGCGCGCGAGCGATCCTTCCTTTTCGACGATCTACATCCCGCTCGCGCAGAATAGCGACGCCTTCACGGCCTACATGGTTCATCTGCCTACGTTGTGGATGATTCGTACGCGCATGGAACCTCACTCGCTTGCTCCCGCGATCCGGAACGAACTGCAAAGAGCCGCTCGCGGACTGCCGGTGACTGGCATTCGCTCGATGGATGAGATCGTCGCCCGCTCCACCGCCCGGCAGGACTTCGATATGGCGTTGATGCTGATCTTCGGCGGCGCGGCCCTTCTGCTCGCCGCGATCGGCATCTACGGATTGATGGCCTTCGCCGTGGCGCAGCGCCGCCAGGAGATCGGAATCCGCATGGCGTTGGGAGCCAAGGCGGGCGATGTACGCCGCATGGTGGTGTGGCAGGGCATGCGGCTCGCTCTGATCGGAATCGCAATTGGGGTGGCCGCTTCGTTTGGATTGACGCGCCTCATGACGAGTCTTCTCTATGGCGTGCCGTCGCGCGATCCGGTCGTGTTCACGATGGTGCCGCTGCTGCTCGGCATAGTCGCTCTATTCGGCGTTTGGCTACCGGCAAAGCGCGCCAGCCGTATCGATCCCATACAAGCGTTCCGCCAGTAAGTCGCCTCTCTCCTTGACATTCTACATATGCTGGTTCAATATGTAGAAAGACAAGGAGAGAGCCATGCCAACCGACAAATCCGATCTTCTGCAGGGCACGCTCGACATGCTGATCCTGAAGATCGTCGCCCTGGGGCCGGTCCATGGCTACGGCATTTCACTACGCATCCGCCAGATCTCGAAAGAAGTCTTGCAGGTGCAGCAAGGCTCTCTCTATCCGGCCTTGCATCGCTTGGAGCGGCGCGATTGGCTGGATGCCGAGTGGGGCGAATCCGAGAACGGCAGGCAGGCTAAATTCTACAAGCTCTCCGCCAAGGGC
>Ga0193753_10001099_pt1 | contig 23894 bp, 21 predicted proteins | sample H1c2metaG_FD_144925 | JGI IMG/M metagenome (GOLD analysis project Ga0193753, IMG submission 144925) | Soil microbial communities from a riparian zone of the East river system, Colorado, United States - H1c2 | ecosystem: Environmental > Terrestrial > Soil > Riparian zone | place: USA: East... | reverse complement strand
CATCATAGCCATAATCGTTACCGACGGCTGTGAGATAAGAAGTATTGCAATGCAGGGCCTCGGCGGGCAGCGCCTTCCTGTCGATGTAGAATCTTCCGGAAAATTCCGCCGCCAGGTGTTGTGCATCGGCCGCACTGCCACCGTTGCCACAAAAATAAACGCGGTGGCCGGTGGTGAAGGCGTTGGATATCACATCTACTACCCGTTGTATCGTCTTCAACAGGTCTTCATCTCCCAGGAGCTCCTTCTTCACTTCTATCGATTCATTTATGATGTCCCTGATATTTTGCATAAAATAATATTGGTATCACAAAAACTAGATCGTCCATGTAGTGAGGCCGTGGTCCGTGAATTTATAGCTGCGATGTGTGCCGCCGAATCGCGCGAGGGAGTTTATCACATTATATTTCGTATTCACGGGGCAATAAAAGATCATGAAGCCGCCGCCACCTGCACCGGAGATCTTTCCTCCCGTTGCGCCTGCCTTCTTCGCCGTCTCGTATATCTCCTCAATCAGCGGGTTGCTGATGCCTTCGGCCATCTGCCGTTTTTGTTCGAAGCCGAAATTCAGGATCTCGCCGATCTCGTGCAGTTTCCCCTTAAGCACTGCTTCCTTCATCAGCTGCGCCTGCTGCTTCAGCTGGTGCATGGCTTCGATGGAGACCCCATTGTTATCGGTCACATTCTTCGATTGTTTCTTGATGATCTCTGCCGATTCGCGGCTGGTAGAAGTATAGTAGAGCAGGAGGTTGTTCTCCAATTCGAAGAGATATTGTTGTTTTATCCGCAAGGGATTGACGATGACCTTATCATCCGCGTAGAATTCCATGAAGTTAACGCCACCGAAAGTTGCCGCATACTGGTCCTGCTTCCCCCCGGCGAGATTGAGGTCCTTTCGTTCGATCTCGAAAGCATAGTGCGCCATATCGTATTCGCCCATCGGAAGCCGTAGCATTTCGGCAAACGCGCCGATGATGGCAACCACTAGTGTTGAGGAAGTACCGAGACCCGAGCCGGCAGGAGCATCCACATAGGTGGAAAGTCGGAATCCCTGCGGAGGTATGCGATAATCTTTTTGTATCCGGTTGTAAATGCCTTTCAGGAGGTCCAGAGTTCCGTCGATGGGTAATGTTTCACTCCAGTCGAACTGCTGCTCCTCGTTGCGGTCAATCGCCTGCATGATGATCTTATTGTCCTGTACAGGTTCGATCGTCGCATTAGCGTAAAGCGAAACGGTGGCATTGAGAATGGCTCCTCCATATAGATCACTGTAAGGGCTGACATCGGTGCCTCCTCCTGCCAGTCCAATGCGGAGCGGCGCTTTACTTCTGTATATCATCTGCTAAACTGGTAATTGTGTTGGCCATATTGGCCCAGCTGTATTTCTGTTTTTCGATGCGAAGATGAGGAATAAAGTAGTACTCTCCTAATTCATAGAACTGCAGGATGCCCGTGGCGATAGAGCCGGCATCGGGTTCTACCACCAGCCCCGCTTTCTTGTGCGGCACGAGGGAAGGCAATCCACCTACATTCGTTACCACCATGGGCTTCTCAAAATGATAGGCCAGCGGAGTTACGCCACTCTGGGTGGCATTTCGGTACGGCTGTATGACAGCGTCCGCGGCACTCAGATAATATTTTACTTCACTGTCGGGAATGAAATTTGTTCGTATGATCAACTGATCTTTTATACCAAGCCGTTCGATCTGTTCGAGGTAGGGTTTATCGTCCTCATAAAATTCTCCTGCGATCAGCAGCTTTATCTTTGACCGTTTTATTCTCTCGTCACTCATCGCATCGAGCAGGAGATCGAGGCCCTTATACTTCCTGATGAAACCGAAGAAGAGAATAATGTTTTCATTTACGGGCAATTCCAACTGTTTGCGTGCCTCGGCCTTCGGCACGATGGGGCCGAAGTTGTCATAAAGGGGGTGCTGAACGAGGCGGGCCGGTTTATCGGGTTCGAACAGTCGCAGATCCTGCAACACTTTTTCACTCATCGTGATAAATGCATCGCAGCTTTTCAGGAAATATTTGGTGAAGGGTTTGTCGCCCGGTCTTTTCTCATGAGGGATCACGTTGTCGGCAATGCAGATAATGCGCGTATGCCCGTTCTTTCGCACCCTGCGAAGGATCGTCCCGAGCGCCGGCCCCATGAACGGAAGCCAGAAACGCACGATGATGATATCGGGTCTTGCCTTGCGAAGCGTCCGCCCCACTTTTAGCCAGTTTAAGGGATTGACCGAGTTGATGCAGGTGCGAATGGAAATGCCTGTCGGGGCCGGTTCATCCGAGTATTGTGTCCTCCCCGGGAAAAGAAAGGAAGGGTATTGTAATGAAAAGGAATAGATGGTACTCTCGTAGCCCCCATCTGTAAACTCCCTGGCGAGCCGCTGGTTGAAGGTAGCAAGTCCACCGCGCAAGGGATAGGCCGGGCCGATGATGACGATCTTTTTATAGGAGCGATCTGACACGGATATTTAAATGGTTTTATACTTGCACGAATGAGAAAAGGATACTGAAACGATCCATGCGGATCTATAAGCCTGTCTTCGTTTCTATCAGGTAACTGTTGCGGCCTGCGGCACTTCTCGAGACGAGTTCGCCAATGAACCCGGCGAGGAATAGCTGCATCCCGATGATGATCGCGGTGGAGGATAAATAGAATCCAACGCGGTTCGTGATCGGGTAGCCGAAGTCGACGATCTTCGATACGACAAGATACACGGCGAAGATCAGGCCGATCAGGAAGAAGACCGTTCCCCAAAGCCCGAAGAAGTGCATGGGGCGTTTTCCGAACTTGCCGATGAAGAAGATCGTCAGCAGATCGAGAAATCCATTGATAAAACGTGTCCATCCGAACTTGCTGATACCATACTTGCGGGGGCGGTGTTCCACTACTTTTTCACCGATCTTACGAAAGCCCGCCCACTTCGCCAGCACCGGAACATAGCGATGCATCTCTCCATACACTTCGATGCTTTTTACCACCTTCTTATTATATGACTTGAGGCCGCAGTTGAAGTCATGCAATTTTATCTTGCTCATCTGCCTGGCTACGGCGTTGAATAATTTGCTGGGGAGGTTCTTGGTGAATTTATTGTCGTAGCGTTTCTTCTTCCATCCGCTCACGAGATCGAAGCCGTCTTCGGTGATGAGGCGGCGGAGTTCGGGTATCTCATCGGGACTATCCTGGAGGTCCGCGTCCATGGTAATGACCACATCTCCCTGCGCGGCGCGGAAGCCTTCGTTGAGGCCCGCAGATTTGCCGTAATTGCGTTGAAACTTGATGCCTTTTACATTCGAGTTCTTCTGCCTCAGTTGTTCGATCACTTTCCAGGATTCGTCGGTGCTTCCATCATCTACGTAGATGATCTCGTAGGTGTAATGATTCTCCTCCATCACTTTTTCGATCCATGCCGTTAATTCCGGGAGGGATTCTTCTTCATTCAATAGCGGTATGACGAGTGAAATATCCATTGTTATTTTCTTCGCATGAGTAATAAGGCGGCTCCGCCGGCGGTAAAGAGAGCGCCAATGAACAAATATCCGAAAATTGCGGTGGAAAGAAGGCTCACCGTATATGCTTTTTTATAGGCAGCCGCGTCGCTCTCTATCTCCGCCGGCAGTTTGCTCTTGTCCTTCATCAGTTCCAGCTTGTAGTAAGCGGTCGATTGTTCGGCCCACTCTGGATGCATCTTACTGTTGACACCCGTAGCGATCACCATGACGAGCGTGATTACGATGAAACATTTGAAGCCCTGCCCGAAGATATTCGTAAACTTATCGACGAAGCCGGGCGATTTGTAGAAACCGTAGATTGTCCAACCAATGCCGCCGGCATAGAGGCCATAGATCAGGTATTTGAAGCCCGATTGTGCGGTATAATTGGTAAGATCGAGAATGATCGTAACGGCAAGCATTGCCAGGCTGGTGATAAGTCCTTTATAGAGGGGAGTGATTTTATTCATGACCGCTGCCGGTGTTAATTGATGATGATAGTTGATTGATTAACGATGCCGATCACCTTGCCCGTGAGTTCACGGCCGGTAAAGGGCGAGTTCTTCGATTTGGAATGAAGGTCTTTCTCCGTTACTGTCCATTTTGTTCCGGGATTGAACAATGTGATCGCGGCTTTGCTTCCTTCCTCGAGAGATACCGGTTCCAATCCAAAGATCTGCCGGGGATGGATGGACAATAATTCGATCCATCTTTCCTGTGGTATTTCGGGCATCGAGGTGTTGAGAACGGCATAGGCCGTTTCCAGGCCGATCATGCCATTGCGGGCATATTCGAACTCCAGTACCTTGCTGTCATACTCATGTGGCAGATGGTGAGAGGCGATGCAGTCGACCGTGCCATCGGCAACGGCGGTACGAAGCGCCTCGCGATCCTGTTGCGTGCGGAGGGGCGGGTTTACTTTCAGGTTCGTGTCATAGTCCTGCAGGTCCTCATCGCAGAAGAAGAGATGATAGGGGGTGAGGGAGCAGGTGATCCCGGGGTTGCTTTCTTTACCGCGGCGGATGTATTCGAGCGATTTACCAGAGCTCAGACCGGTGAAATGGAGCCTCGACTCGGCATAGCGGGCGAGCTTCAGGTCGCGGGCCACAATCAGTTCCTCGGCCATGGCGGGCTTACCGGGCAACCCGAGTTGGGTGGAAATGATGCCTTCGTTCATCAGGCCGTGGGGGTTGATGCTCTTATCGTCGGGTAATTGAATGATCACACCCTTGAAGGCCTTCACATATTGGAGGGCTTTGACGAGGAGGCCGGCGGATTGAATGCTGTTGAGACCATCGCTGAAGGCGACCGCGCCGCTGGCTTTCATGTCATACATTTCCGCGAGATCTTTGCCCTCGGTATTTTTCGTTACGGCTCCGATTGGGTGAATGGTGACGGGGAGCGTCTTTCCTTTATGTATGATGTATTCGACCCCGGATTTATTATGAATGCAGGGACTTGTATTGGGAATGACCATGACATCGGTATACCCTCCTGCGGCGGCGGCGGCGGCGCCCGATTCCAGTGTTTCCTTGAATTCGTAGCCGGGGTCATTGAAATTGGCGAAGCAATCGGCCCAGCCCGGGGAGGCGTGCAGTCCATCGACCTCGATGACCTGGTCGGCCGCGGCTGTGCTATGATCGCTGATCTCACGGATCACGCCATTTTCAATAAGAATATCGGCTATTTGATTGTTGAAGCGAGAGGTGGGGTCAACTATCCTGGCTTGCTTAATGAGTATTTTCATTAAGGGGCGAAGATAAAGGTTGTTTTTGGTTCAGAAAAACCTGAAAATCCTTACTTTTGCGGTCCCCTAATTGTAGGAAGAAGGGGTAGTTTTGGAATGTAGTGCGGCCCTGTAGCGCATCCCGACTGGGGTCGGGAGGGTCGCAGAGAGAGAAGAGAGTAAAATTAAATTTGAAGAAGTTTTATAACCCCGATAATGTAGATTATCAAAGTTCGGGACGTAGCGCAGCCCGGTAGCGCACTTGCATGGGGTGCAAGGGGTCGCTAGTTCGAATCTAGTCGTCCCGACTAAGAAAGACTCTTGAGCAATCAAGGGTTTTTTTTTGTTTATGATTTGCCGGGACGTAGCGCAGCCGGTAGCGCATCCCGACAGGAGTCGGGAGGGTCGTCCCGATTGAATCTAGTCGTCCCGACTAAGAAAGACTCTTGAGCAATCAAGGGTTTTTTTTTGTTTATGATTTGCCGGGACGTAGCGCAGCCGGTAGCGCATCCCGACTGGGGTCGGGAGGGTCGTCCCGATTAAATCGGGATCATCCCGACGAATCAACTATTTGTAAGAAGTAAATTTCCAGCATGAGGTATTTTGTCAAAAGTCGACATGCAGTTTGCTACGGATCTCGAATATTATGTTTGTATGAATCCGATAAAAAGAAATGACCCCTGCCTTGCCTTGGAAGTGGATTGGTCAAACATATGCAGCGATTCAAACGACTAGTGAACTGACCAATGAAATTAAATGGATAAAGGGAGATCAATGTAACCACTATCATTGCCACTTAAGTTAGTCCGACAGTAAGTCCTGTAATTTGAATTAGCAGTCAGGTGAGTTTTCGGGTCGGTGGAAAAATAAGTGAATCCCATTAGACGATAGTTCATGTCATAATTATATATACGAGAAAATCGATTTTAATTCAGGCGGATGTTATTACTATATCTTACTTTCGCGATAGCTACCTACCTGTTGATGCCCATAAATACCCCGGGCAGATTATCAGTAATTGCGTTATTCAATATCTTTAATTTTTCTGACTATGAAAATGTCAATTTTACATTGCTTTCTCGCCCCCTGCGCATTATTAATGACTCTGGTTGCGAGAGGACAGATGCCCGTCATCAGTTCCTTTTCTCCGCTCAGTGGATCGGCGGGAACATCCGTCACTATTTCCGGATCCGGCTTCGATGCCATTACTACTAACAATATTGTGCACTTTGGCGCGGTGAGGGCAAATGTTACCGCAACTGGCCCTACTTCGCTTACAGTTACCGTGCCCGTGGGCGCTGGTTACTCCAGCATTAATGTGCTTAATACGGCCACTAAGCTTAATGGAAATTCTACTTTTCCTTTTACTACCACCTTTATTGGTTGTGTTCCGCTCAGTAGTATTTCCTTAACGGCCAAAGTGGATGTTGCTGCAGGCACCATTACCCGTAGCATGATATTCGCGGACCTTGACGGCGATGGCAAGGGTGATATGATTGCGACCAATACTGGAACCAACAATGTTTCAGCGTTCCGGAATACTTCCACTACCGGTGGTGCCGCCTCTTTTAGTCTTAAAACCGATTTCGCTGTGGATGTAGCCGCTTCCGGGATAGCGACGGGCGATATAAATGGAGATGGAAAGCTGGATCTGGTTGTAAGCAATTACAATACAGCCAGCATATCTGTACTTATAAATACAACTACAGGCACTACCATCAGTTTCAGTCCAAAGGTAGATTTCGCGACTACTACTAATCCACTGGGAATAGCGATAGCTGATATCGATGGAGATGGCAAATCAGATATCGTTGTTGCTAATTTTTTTGCTGCAACCGCCTCGATATCCTTGTTTCGTAATACTACCACTACCGGTACACCCACTTTTGCCAGCCAAACGCTTACAACGGGCTTGACAGCCCCGCGCGAGTTAGCTGTTGGTGACATGGATAAAGATGGCAAACCAGATCTGGTTGTCTCGGATGAAGGCGGATCTAAGATCTTAGCTTATCGAAATATCTCTGTAAGTGGTACCATCTCTTTTGGTGCCCCGGTAACGTCTGCTACGGGTGTTAATCCCCGTGGAATAACTTTAGGAGATTTGAATGGAGATGGCAAGCTGGACATAGCCGTTGTTAATGCCGGCTCTGCTTCGATATCGGTTTTCAACAATACTTCGCCTGGCATTGGTACAATATCTCTTGCGGCAAAAGCAGATTTTACCACGGGTACGAGCCCACGTGAAGTAGCGTTGGGTGACATAGACGGAGATGGAAGACCCGAAATGGCCGCTTCGGGCAATACTGGCGCCGTTCTGTCGGTATTCCGCAATACTTCTACCGGCGGCCCCATTTCATTTGCAGGCAAAGTAGATTTTACCGCCGGAGCTGCTGCTCTTGGAGTTGGTATTACAGATGTAAATAATGACGGTAAGCTCGATATAGCTGTTACGAGTAGCTCTACCGGCACGGTAGGGGTATTGATAAACGCATCGCCTACATCCACTCTTGCTACGATAGCAACAGCCAATGCTACTACGTCCACCGTATGCGATAATAATACCTGGAAAACCCTGTACCATGTCGGCTCCAATCGTGTGATTGCTTCCGTAAAAGACAATGGGAATAACCTGGTCTCCCTTTCTGGTACTGTGTACGTTGATGCCATGCCTGGAACTGTTGGAGCATCGCGTTACCTGGCAAGGCATTTTCTGATCACGCCTTCCAGCCAGCCCGTTTCGCCTGTGCAGGTACGCCTTTATTTTACAAATGCCGAACTGTTGGCTTTGCAGGCGGTGGATCCTACTATTTCGTCTTTGGGTGATTTGAGCGTTACTAAGTACAGTGGCCCTAATGAAGATGAGGTTTATAGTACCTCAGGCGGTACTAAAGTGTTAATTCCTTCTTCAGCTATTACCACCGGTACGGAATATGGTAATCCATACCTCGAATTCACAATCTCCGGTTTCTCTGAGTTCTGGATACATGGGGGTCTTTCCGTGCTTCCTGTAGAGTTAATAAGTTTTACTGCTGATAAGAAACCGGAAGGAATTTTGCTGAAATGGACGACAGCCAGCGAAACGAACTCCGATCGCTTTATTGTAGAAAAAAGTGCCGATGCCCGCAACTATACCGCTATAGGCTCTGTAACTGCAGCCGGCAGTTCTGCGAGTAATAGAACGTATTCTTTTACTGATTTAAATCCATTCAATGGATTTAACTACTACCGCCTGCAACAAATGGATATCGATGGTCGGGGAAATCTGTCTAAAGTATTGCGCGTAAATAACGATCTAACTAATACTATAACGGTGAACCTGGCTTATCAATCCGCAAGGCAGGTGCGGGCTACCATTAATGGAAAAGTAGAGAAGGGTGCGTTTATTATCTATGATGGGAACGGCAGGGAAATAAAGAACTACCAAATAAGTACAGCAAATGCCGGTTCGGTGTTGAGTATGGATCTTAGTGCCTATGGGGCTGGCATATATTTGTACCGGGTAGTTACAAGTAAGGGTAGCACTGTAAATAACGGCAAAATAATTTTGAAATAGAATAGTACCCATTCACCGCAGACAATCGGGTAAGTAGCCTTTGCTCACTTCTTTAAAATTATTTGATTACAATTCATTTGCGGCGACCGGGTGTAGTCTAGTCGTCCCGACAATAAGAAGCTTCACAGCAATGTGAGGCTTTTTTATTTACATAACAGCTGCAGTTCAGGTAAGCGCATCCCGACAAAATTGAACCGTCTGCCACTAGCTTCTTAGTCCTGGGGGAAATATTGAGTAATACGTTAAGAACCGGACCCAGTTTTTCTTATCACCGCGGTAATATCCGGTAGGCCTTGTACAAACCATCCGGGCAGGATGGCGGAGTCCACCGCCGACATAGGAATACCTTCCTGCAGCACAGTCAGTACTTCGTGTGCTGCTTCCGAAGTGTCGATGATTTGCACACTATTAAACATCCGGAAGTGTTTGTTCAATTTTTCGAGATTACCGAAGAAATTTGAGGCTACAGTCATGGGGTCAACATAATGACCACCTTCCCTCGAACGGGCTACTACCCGCATTTCAGATAGGTCCGTATCGCGCAAACCAAAAAAAATAAGTTGGATGTCGTAACCCGCTTCCTTAAACCGCAGAGGAATATCCCAAGTCGCTTCATTCGTAAAGTGACCCTCGTAAGTAAAGTCAGAGCCTGCCGCAAGCGCTTCATCGACCAAACGATCAAAGGTCTGTTCTACAAATTCGAAAGCCAGCTTCTTGCATTCTTTATGCGACTTAATTCCATTTTTCCAGAGCTCACTCCTTTTTTGCATAAAGAGTTTATCCCCGTCGAACAACTGGTTAGAGGTCCGTATGTAATCCGGGAGATAGTTAGGGCCGACGGTGGATTTGCCAGCTCCGTTCGATCCGGTGATGATATAAAGACAAGGCATGAAGGATTAGTCGAAACGGTAATGAAGTCGTAACCGCTCCGTCTCGGTGGCAGATAGTTCGCGGATTATCTGGAAGTCCCGGGATTCTTTCTCAATCTCAACAAGTTTAATGATTCCATCCGGATATTCAAGATAACACTGACCAGCCAAGAGTTCGCCAGAATTGATCATAAAAGGCAAGCCATCCCTGAGTTTTTGACGTCTCAGGTTTCTTACGGCTGCATTGCCTTTACGTTCTATTTTTTTCAGCGGAGACATGTCTCAAATTTACGATTTTTTGGGTAAAAGTAAATGAATTCCTGGAAGATTTTTACGGCTCGAACCCTGATTCGGACGGGAAGAATTACCTTACAGTTATCAGGCATTCCGACTCCCTCCAGAGATCTTTCATGCCCTTTAAACACAGGCAAAATTCATCATTCATCGGTATATTGCAAACCCAAGCTCGATATCATCCTGCTATGACAGATTTTGATAAAAAGTGAAAATGCTCCATGCCGCATAATAAATCCATATAGCTTATGTCCAAGATCGCGGAAACAGGCCTGTACAATTACCTGGCGGGAGAAAAATATCCCGGCCTGAAGGACAACGTAAAGCTGATTACCCTGAAAAAGGGACAACAACTATACGACACTTCACAGCGCTTCACCAATATTTTTGAGATCATCAGCGGCGCCGTGAAACTGGGCGGCATTTCAGTCAAAGGCGAGGAATATATCTATGAACTGGTCACACCAGGGGAATTCTTCGGCAACCTGGCCGTACTCGGCGACACATTCTCCGAATTTTGCAAGACCCTTGTCGCTACGCAAGTACGATCATATCCCCCTGCTTTTTTTAAGCACCTGATGACACATGATCCGCATGTTGCGGAATGGTGTTTTGAAAAGATCGTGCACAGGTGGAATAAAACAGAATCCATGCTGGCCAATATCCGTTCCTATGAGCCACGGGAGAGAATACAGCGTACATATACGAATTTGGATAAGAAAATCATAACAGCTACTAACCGGGAAACGTCCCTGAACAAACTGATCACCTACAAAGACATCGCCGATCTTACGGCCACCACCCGCCAGTTGGTGGCAGACACAATCAAATAGTATCTATCCCCTCGTTACAGCAGGCCCCTCCATCGCCTCTTCTATCATCACATTTATGTCAAACTACAGTGTGCATGTAAGAATCTAACATCCGTAATGTTTTCGTAACAATTTGGTGGTTTTTTGGTCACCTCCCTTGCTTAGTTCCGCTATTACATTTGCAACTCGTTAACATTTATCCCATTTCATAACATTTCAACCAAGCTATTGCTTATGCGAAAAGGCATTTGTGTTCTTTCATTGATTTCCTTGTTTATATCCCTTCGTTTACCCGTGATCGCACAGCAGTCGGGAGAGAATACGGAGAAGAGATTATCCAAGTATGTTGTATTGATCAGCATCGATGGATTAAGACCCGATTTTTATCTCGATCCCAGCTGGCCTACACCCAATCTCCAATTTCTTAAGAATAATGGCGCTTATGCCGAAGGAGTGCGGGGCGTTTTTCCAACAGTGACCTATCCTTCGCATACCACCATTATTACAGGTGCAATGCCTGCCCGCCATGGAATATACTATAACACTATCTTCTCCGATACCGGTTCGACAGGAACGTGGTACAGGGAAGAAAAGTTTATAAAAACAGAGACCTTATGGGATGCGGTTCGCAAGGCAGGTATGACATCTGCCTGTCTGTCATGGCCGGTATCTGTTGGTGCACCTATAGATTACAATGTTCCCGAATCATGGGAAAATAACAGGGGCAATGGCGGCTCCATTAATCCGAATGTAACTCCCGCAGGCCTTTTCGACGAAATACAACAAAATGCAACCGGCAAGCTCACCTATGCACAGATGAACCTAAATAATCTTGCGATCGATGAGAATCTCAGTCGCATGGCCGGGTATCTCTTGAAAAAATACAAGCCCAATTTCACGACTGTTCATATCGTCTGTGTCGATCATGCAGAACATTCTGTTGGAAGAAGTGGAGAGGAAGTCAAAAAAGCCCTTGCCTCAGCCGATCATGCCGTGAGCAATATAATGGAAGCGATAGAAGCTGCAGGCATATCAGACAGCACTACACTGATCGTTACCGGTGATCATGGGTTCGTTGATGTCAATACAAGCATATCTCCCAATGTATTGCTGGCTCGCAATGGTATTATAGATCAAGCCGGCGGAAAGAATAACTGGAAGGCCATGTTCCACAGCAGCGGCGGATCCGCATTCTTACACCTGAAAAACAAAGCAGACACCAAGACATTGGCGAGAGTACAGGCCATACTGGATAGTCTACCCGCTTCGGTCAAAAAACTATTCCGTATAGTGAGCAGGCAGGAAATGGATAAGATCGGCGCGGATCCCAACGCAGCGTTGGCGATCACTGGTATAGAGGGCGTATCCATATCGGGGGGTTCTACAGGCGAGTTGGTAAGAGCAGGCAGAGGTGGCACACACGGATTTTTTCCTGACTTCCAGCATATCCAGACAGGCTTTATTGCCTACGGAGCAGGCATTAACCAGGGAACCGTCATTCCCTTAATGGGGCTTGAAGATATTGCCCCTATTATAGCAAGACTACTGGCGATTCCTTTCAACGCGCCTGATGGTATTTTATTACCAGGCATTATTAAGTCGCCGGGACGCCGCGACCGTGAAAACAGACCTGTTATCAACGGGAATATCAATGCAACACCAGACACGAAATAAAAATGAAAAGCCGACAACCATTTTAAATCACACCACACAAAAGAAGCTGTTTTATGTTAAAGAAGATCGCATTATTTTTCCTGTTCTGTATTTTCCTGGCGCCGCTGGCAATGAAAGCACAGCTTACTACAGGATCGGTTACAGGCACCGTGAAAGGCCCTGATGGCCTGCCTCTTGACGGAGCCTCCATTACACTTGTACACGAGCCTTCAGGAACAAAGTATCTGAGCATCAGCCGGAAGTCAGGGTCCTTTACGTTGACGGGCTTACGGATCGGAGGACCTTATAATTTAAAGATTGAGTTCATGGGCTTCGAGCCCCAGGTGATCCAGGGTTTCAGCATTACACTGGGCGAACCATATGATGTTACGGTTTCAGTGAGCAATGAGAAAGTTAAAGAATTGACGGATGTATCCATTCGTTCTGTAAAACGTAAGGCTGCTGCGGAAAAAAGCGGTGCCTCTACAATTATTGATGCAAGGCAGTTATCTACACTTCCTACATTTTCCAGGAGTATCACCGATTTTACCAAGCTTACTCCCCAATCAAATGGCGGTAGTTCATTTGCCGGAAGAAGCGGATACTATAACAACCTGAAGATCGACGGTGCTAATCTGAACAATAGCTTCGGACTCAGCACGGATCCACTGCCAGGCGGCGGTGCAGAGCCTGTATCGCTCGATGCATTTGACGAGGTATCGGTGAACATAGCGCCTGTGGATGTGCGCCAGTCGGGATTTACCGGGGCGGGCATCAATGCCGTTACAAAAAGCGGCACCAATGAATTTCATGGAACGGCTTTTACTTTTTACCGAGATCAGTCATTCAATGGCAGAAAATCAGGCGATATAAAGCTGGCGGCTGCATCCACTGCATCCTCTAAAAAATCCCTTGGTTTTTCTCTTGGCGGGCCGATCATTAAGAATAAACTTTTCTTTTTTGTAAATGGAGAGTACGAGGTCAATTCCGGTTCAAGGATCACCAACTTTGTGCCCCAGGGCAGCAAGATTCCAGGTTCCCAGTCCAGCACACCACTTGATTCAATGGCCAGACTTTCGAGCTACCTGAAAGAAAACTACGGGTATGATGCAGGCGAATATGAAAATTATCCTACTGCAACAAAGGACAATTATAAATATATAGTCAAACTGGACTGGAACATCAATAACCATCACAAGCTCACTGCCAAGTACAACGATTTTGTGAGCAATGAAGACCCTTCCTCTATCAACGGTACTTCCATCATCGGTGGTGGTGGGTTTTCCCTCACGGGCAGTTCTTCTGTATTGTCCAGCTTGCCCAACAGCAGGTTGAGCAACCGCTCGATGGTGTTTGCGAATTCAGTGTACGGATTCAAACATATTGTAAGATCGGGCACATTGGAGCTCAATAGTAACTACAAGAATTTTTCTAACAGTGTTTTGGTGACCATGACCAAGATAAGGGACACAAGGGCCACGAACAGCGCGGACTTTCCTTTTGTTGACATATTTGACGGCACTACCGTTGCTCACAACTATATGAGTTTCGGTTATGAGCCGTTTAGTTTTAACAATGATGTGATCAATAAAGTATGGAGCGTTACAGACAACTTCAGTTATTACGCAGGCAAGCATAGCATCACAGGTGGTATCACGTATGAAAGCCAGCTGGTAGGTAATATGTTTATGCCGGGTGCGCAAAGTTATTATGCTTATAACTCGCTGAGTGATTTTACTAGCAACAAGGCGCCCCTTTATTTTTCCTATGCCTATTCAATGGTGCCTGGGAAAAAAGCCGTGTATTCTGCCGAGTTGAAATATGGCCAGGCAGGTTTTTATGCGCAGGATGAGATCAAGGTCAATCCTAAGTTAAAATTGACGATCGGGTTGCGGGCGGACAAACCAGTATATGTAGAGAAAGCCCTGGAGAATCCGGCTATCACAGCATTAACTTTGCCTGATAAGAATGGCAATCTCACTCACTATGATGGCCAATGGCCCGTAGCAAGAGTCAATCTTTCTCCACGCGTGGGTATAAGATGGGATGCGAAGGGTGATAAATCATTAATAGTAAGAGGTAGCACAGGTATATTCAATGGCATGGCTCCTTTTGTATGGCTTACCAATATGCCTACTAACTCGGGTATGTATCAAAACAGTGTGGCTTTGAGGAATACCAATCCTGACGAAGCCGCTGTTCTTTCCGGCATCAGTTTTAATCCGGCTGTGGATGCGTATGCCCATCTTTTCCCTCCGGTGGCTGGCGCCTCCATACCAAGTAACGTTGTATTGGTTGATCATAATTTTAAATTTCCCCAGATATTCCGTACAGACCTGGCAATGGACAAGAACCTTGGCAATGGCTTTAGTCTTACCCTGGAAGGTCTGGTTACAAAAGATATCAACGCTATCCGCATGCGTAATGCCAACCTGAAAGATCCAACAGGCGCAGCCAATGGCCCCGATACAAGACCCCGTTACATTTCTACAGTCCCTTCCGATAAGAACATTTATCCTGGCGTGAGCAGTGCTGTGGTTGTTGAAAACACCAGCAAGGGATATTCTTATGCGCTCACAGCGCAATTGTCCAAGGCCTTCTCAAAGGGTTTTTATGGTTCACTGGCCTATACTTATACCGGCGCAAAAGACGTTACCGGCAACTCGGGTTCACAGGCGTATTCGGTATGGAACTCCAATGCAACAGTTGGAACAACCAATGACCTGGAACTTAATCCTTCTTCATCTGTATCCCGTCACAGGGTGATCAGCATGTTGTCTTACAGGCTGGAGTATCTATCACATGCGGCCACAACTTTCTCAGTAATATATGAAGGATCGCCAGGCGGTAATCTTACGTACAGGCTTAATGGCGATATGAATGGTGATGGCAATAACCAGGACCTGATGTTTGTGCCTAATAAAGCATCCGATCTTATTTTTGAGGCATATTCGGCTACTGTAAATGGCGCAACATTTAATTTCACTCCTGAACAACAGGCTGCGGCGCTTGATAAATTCATCAATAACTCTCCGTATCTAAGCAAGAGACGTGGAAAATATGCTGAAAGGAACGGCGGTACCTCTCAATGGTCGAGTGACCTGACTGCCAGGATCATGCAGGATTTCTTCATTAAGTCCGGCAAATCAAGGCATACAATACAGGTTACCGCTGACTTTAACAGCTTCGCTAACCTCCTCAACAAATACTGGCCTGGTGGAAAGAGCACTACGACTACCCAACCGCTCGCATTCAGAAGTTATAATGCTAACGGGGTACCGGTCTACCGCATGCAGAGCACAAATGGCGCGCTATATACGGAGCCTTTCCAGACTATTTACGGATCAGGAAGTACCTGGTCGATGCAACTGGGCGTGCGTTATATTTTTTAATTAATCAGAACAATCAAGCATGAAAAAGATAGCATATTTATTATCCTTTATACTCGCAGTGGCACTCGTTTCCTGCCAGAAGAACAATGATTTTATAAAGGAGGAACTGGAAAAGGCCCTGCCTACTATTGAACTCACCAGTTTAGGTCTCATACAGCAGGTAGGCCCGTTTACACAATCCGATGTGATCCTGGTGACCTTCGGCGGCGCCATCAGCAAGGCAGATCCCGGTATGTTCGATATGGCCTGGTATACCGCTCCGTCATCGGGACCGGCTGCGCTCGTGGACAGCGTTCATTTTGATGGATGGATAACGCCGGCAAGTGCCGCCAATGGAAACAACGCGATAACTGCGGAACTTATTCCGACCAGCTATCCAAATACAAGCATTATCACGGGCAATCTTACGCTGAAGCTGACCAAATTACCTGCAGGATCGAAGTCGTATACACTTCGCCTGTATGCAAAGACCACCGATAATAAAGTAGGTACCGTTTCTGTTTCGAAATTCATTACTATTAAATAATTTTTTTTAAAGGGTATGCATAGCTTAGGCGGTGCATACCCTTTAATTTATTCTAAAGAAATGAGATATAACCGTCAATTTAGCTGGCTCGTAATATTGCTGCTGGCTGTTCTCATGGCAGGGGCTCAATCGACTCCCACACTGCTACAATTCAAAACAACAACAGAATTGCAGCAGTTCCTGAGTTATTCAAAGAGCCGTATTCCCCTTATCAGCGCCCACCGTGGCGGGCCGCAGAAAGGGTTTCCCGAGAATGCGCTCGAAACATTCCAGCATAGCATACTTTCGCAGCCATTGATTATTGAATGCGATATTACGCTAAGTAAAGACTCTGTATTGGTGTTAATGCATGATAACCGCCTCGACAGGACCAGCACGGGAAAGGGGCCTGTGGAAAATTACACGTACAGTGAATTGAAAGAATTTAGGCTAAAAGACAATGATGGCGATACAACGGCTTTTCGTATTCCAAAACTTGACGATGTACTGTTATGGGGCAGGGGAAAAGTCATCTTTACGCTGGATGTCAAACGAGGCGTTCCTTATGCAAGGGTGATCGAAGCAGTGCGTCGCACAAAGGCTGAGGCCTCCTCTGTTATTATTACCTATAGCGCCGACCAGGCTGCCGAAGTTTATCAGCTTGCTCCCGACCTGATGATCTCTGCTTCTATTCAGAATAAAGAAGACCTGTTGCGCCTGAACAACAAGGGTGTTCCCGATAACCGCCTGGTAGCTTTTATCGGTGTACGTGAAGCAGACAAAGATTTATACGATTTGCTGCATGAACATAAGATACAATGCATTCTTGGTGTAATGGGCAACCTCGACAGGCAGGCAGTTGCGAGAGGTGAAAAAACCTATGCCGAATTTATAGACAGGGGAGCCGATATCCTTTCTTCCGACAGGGCAACGGAGGCAGGGCAAGTGCTTCAGCAATACAGGAATGACAATCATTTACAATCCAGGCATATCAAATCGGGAAGGCCGTAATAATTACACACAAAGAAAACTACACGATGAAACTTACTTCTATAAATTTTGTTCTTATCATACTATTGCTTTGCAGTAGCTCCGCACAAAGCCAGGATTCATTACAGCATATTGCAACAGGAAGAATGAACAGTGCTGCCCAGGAGAAGAAACCCTATGTTATCCTGATCTCTGCAGATGGTTTCCGGTTCGACTACGCTGAAAAATATCATGCAGAACATTTATTGAATTTTGGCCGGCAGGGGGTAAGGGCCAAATCAATGATACCTTCTTTTCCCAGCGTTACTTTTCCCAATCACTATACGATCGTGACAGGATTATATCCTTCTCATCATGGCCTGGTGAACAACAGTTTCTATGATCCGGCATCGAAGGCCAGTTATTCCATGGGTGATAAGGAAAAAGTACGGGATGGAAAATGGTATGGCGGCACTCCATTGTGGGTACTGGCAGAACAGCAACAATTATTAAGCGCCAGTATGTTTTGGGTTGGTTCGGAGGCTGCGATTAAAGATATCCGCCCGTCTTACTACTATGATTTCACTGAAAAAATGGAAATAGGCACAAGAATACAGGCCGTAAAGGACTGGCTTACCCTGCCAGAGGAGAAACGGCCGCATTTTATTACTTTTTATCTTTCCGAAGCCGATCATGCGGGACATCGTTATGGTCCCGATGCCCCCGAAACTGCGGCGGCCGTAAGAACAGTGGATTCCATCGTTTACCAGCTTACTGAGGCTGTACGTGAAACGGGTTTGCCGGTCAATTTTATTTTTGTCTCCGATCATGGTATGACCCATGTAAACCAGGAGCAGCCCTTGCCAATGCCTGCGGCGATTGATCGCAAGAAATTTATTATTCCATCTTCGGGCACTATGGTTGTGTTGCACGCAAAGGACAAGGCGGATATTCAGCCTTTGTACGAGAAATTAAAAAAAGAAGAGAAACACTATAAGGTGTACCTGAAATCGAATGTGCCTGCATCGCTCCACTACAGTGATACGGATGATGCGATGAACAGGATCGGCGATATCCTCCTGATCCCGGAATGGCCTTATGTCTTTTCCGAAAAAAAGCCAGGTGCAGGGTTCCATGGCTTTATTCCTTCAGTAAAAGATATGCACGCCAGTTTTATTGCATGGGGTCCTGCATTTAAGAAAAACTACAGGATTTCTTCTTTTGAAAATGTTCATGTATTCCCGCTTATCACGAGGATACTCGGTCTTACCTACACAGAAAAGATAGATGGCCGTATAGAGGTGCTCGAAGGGATATTGAAATAGAAATATAAATCTCTGAAGTTTTAAAAATGAAGGCCCTTGAAAATTTTCAGGGGCCTTTATCATATTATTTAAGAAAGTAGCGCAACCCGGCTTTTCTTGTATCACCGGAAGATAGCAACAGCAATAATTACAATCGCCAAACCAGTTATCAAGGTCATTTTACCTAATAGGCCCATTCTTTTTAAGTGAACTTCGGCGTTGCCTTTTCGTGCCTTCTTTGCGGACAAATTGATTAGTGTGATCAATACCATGAGTACAATCACAAGCGCCAATTTGAGAATTAGCAAGGGAGTCGACGGAAGAGTTTTCCAATAGGGGGTAATCAAATAAAGGCCCGAAATAACCAATAAGGCTATTCCAATGTGTCCCATTTTACCTAAGACAAGGGAATGTAAACGGAATTTTGTTGCTTCATCCGCCGGCATTTTGGCGACTGCTATCCCCAAAAAGGCGTGGGCAAATCCTGTTCCCAGGCCCATAGTAAGACCAATAAAATGAAAAACTAGCATTGCTTCTCTCATGGTTTTGATTTTTTAGTTTTTTGGAATTAATCCCCGGTTCGAAAATCAACTTATCGTTGACGCCGAAGGGCTGATCGAACTTACTGCTGAAGATATGTTCTAAAGCTGAAGTTAGGGCAAATCAACGCAAAGGCTCGCAGGTCAAAGGTTTGCGGGTCCTTTGCACTCCCGCAATCAATAAGAGAAAGTAAGCAAGATCCTATTGTCCGTTTCTGACACCTTCTTGTCCGGATCACCGGTTTTCATAACAGCACCTTTGCGTTAATAATTATTTTTTGCAGCTGAGGATGGCAAAGCTTAAAAATCGTATCATACAGCGCCATCACCCGGGTAACTTGGGCAATATTGCTTTGTTTTTGTAAATGCATTCATCTATGGAAAAGAATATGGCAATTCTAATGGCTGATTTATCGGGATATACTGCTCTTACGGAAACTCATGGCTCTGCCGCAGCCGCAGATTTAATTGACAAGTACATTGAAATAGTCGAAAAATGCCTGGTTGGGGATTGCAAATTTCATGAACGTACCGGTGATGAAATTATGATCGTTTCCGACTCTCCTGATTTCTTATTGGCAACCGCCCTTATGATCGGGAAGGAGACGTCGAATGAAGAGAATTTTCTACAGGTGCACGGAGGGCTGCATTATGGGAAGGTATTAAAGAGAGAGAACAGCTATTTTGGATCTGCGATAAATATAACGTCCAGGATTGCAGCTAAGGCTAATGCCGGTACGTATTGGTGCTCTGAAGAGTTTGTGAATGAATTATCGGACAAATCTGCATTTGCGTTGACATCGAGGGGGAATCACCTCTTTAAAAATATCAGTAGAGAAAAGGAAGTATTTGAATTACGCATTGAAAATGGGGAATCATTTTATATTGATCCTGTGTGCCGGATGCTGATACTCGACCCTAAGAATGCAATCCCTCATCCTACTGAAGGCGATCAATATTTTTGCTCCTCGGCTTGTCTCGAGACTTACATAATGGAATGCCAGGCTCATCAGGCAAAGTAGGGTCGGAAAATGCCGGACTGATTTTATGTCATAATCTCCTTAAGATGCCAGAAGTACTGCTTGTAAAAAATATGATTTGCCACCGCTGCCTCCTGGCTGTTGAGGATGTTTTAGAAAGATCAAATATTTCTTTCGATAAAGTAATTACGGGCGAGATCCATTTACCGGGAAAAATATCAGAGCAACAGACTAGCATACTAAGCGCCGGCCTTGCCACCATTGGGCTCGAGCTGATTGACAACAGGATGAGTGGGATGATTGAGAGAGTAAAGCAACTGGTGATCAGGAAGGCCAGGAATGAAGTGCAGGGAAAAGAAAATAAATGCAATCTATCCATTTATCTCTCGCAGAATTTACATCACGAATATACCTATCTCAGTAGTTTCTTCTCCTCTGTAGAGGGGCGTACCATTGAAAACTATTTTATTGCGCAGAGAATTGAAAAGGTGAAGGAACTGCTTGTGTATAAGGAAATGTCGTTGTCGGAAATAGCGTTTGAACTGGATTACAGCAGCGTTGCCCACCTTTCTAATCAATTCAAGAAAATCGCCGGCCTGACTCCCTCTCATTTTAAAAAAGTGGGCTCTGCAAAGCGCAAAATGCTTGATCAGATATAACCCAAAATTGTGCAAGTCTTTCACAAGATGATGTAACAATGATCGCCTGTTCTCACCCTACTTTTGTTCTATCAAACAATTAAAACAAAATTTATGAAATCAACATCAGCTTTGAACCAGACAACTCCGAAAGACAAACAAAAATGTGATAACCCAGGTTGTACCTGCGAAAATTGCAACTGCGGTGATAATTGCACATGCAAGAATTGCGGAAAGTAACTCAGTTCTCTATTTTCATTGATGAGTCACCTGCTCTTCGGGTGACTCATTTAAAACTACTTAAAAACAAAAAAAATCATGAAAAATGTATTTATAGTCAGCCTTGTCTTATTTAGCACCTGGGCGTCTTTTGCCCAGGATAACAATTCCAAGGTTGAACAGTATTGTCAGATAATTGCATCACCAAGACTCCTTAGTAATAAAGTATCCATTGATATCGACTTTGGCGAGGAAAGAAGTATCTGGAGGGATAACAGGCTTAAGGCATATGATGGGAAATTGAAGAAGTTCAATACGGTCATCGACGCCCTCAACTACATGGGCAAGGACGGCTGGATATTTATTAATGCATATCCCGTCACCACGGGTGCAAGTGTGATCTACCATTTTGCCTTTAAAAAAGAATTTGCGATTGCAGATGTTCAGCGGTGATGTTTAATTCCGGTTATCATGCCTGGAAAGATAGTTTTAGTCTCACATTTTAAATATACAAATTATGATTCCTGTAATTATCGGAATTGGCGGGGGATTGCTTACCGTATCGATCACTGTCCTGGCGAGAAGATTGGACAAGGCGATATTTTATGGCCTAATACTTTCGGGAATCGGGTTCCTGTACGTTGGGTTTACATGGACTGATACCTGGGCTTTTCTCATAAGCGCAGCGCAGGCCATACTCTTCCTGTCAATTGCCTGGTGCGGAATTGCAAAAAAGAATCTTTCTGTTTTGGCGTTCGGCTATTTCCTGCATGGCGCATGGGATCTGGTGTATGGTTTATTTCCGGGATCGGATTTAACTCCGCCACATTATGATCTGTTCTGCCTGTCATTTGACTTCGTGATTGGCTTTTATTTGTTATTTGCGAGGGATAGGCCTGCAAAGGGATAATTTCATGCGATAGTGAAATAGCCATCCTATCGTTTTTCGACTCGTACTTGTCTTTTTAGTGCCTCTGACATAGTTGAGCTTCAATTCAGGATTTAAAACTCTAATAGGTATCATGAAAAAAATGGCATTTATCATTCCTCCCTCCGTTGAGCTGTTAGACCTTGCCGGGCCCGTTCAGGTGTTCACTGAGGCCAGGTTTTATGGCTTTGAGATAGCGCTGGAGTTTTATTCTTATCAGCAGGAGACGATCAGTACATCCGGCCTTGCATTTGGTGAGGTTAAAAATTATAAGGAAGCGGTGTTAAGGGAAGGGGATTATCTTTTTATGCCGGGAATGGGCTTTGAATATGTGAGCGGTGCTGAATTCAGGGGAGAAAGAGAATTTTTTAAGTGGATAAAGGAATGTGCGACAAAGCGGGTATTCATCTGTTCTGTTTGTAATGGCGCCTTTGCTTTAGGTGAAGCAGGTTTATTAAAAGATACCGAGTGCACGACTCATTGGCGGAGAATTAGTGAACTACAATCCCGGTTTCCCGATGCTAAAGTAATAACAGATATACTCTTCAAAAAAAGCAATAACGTTTATACCAGTGCAGGGATCAGTGCCGGCATCGACCTGGCATTGGCCATACTGGAGGAATTAAAGGGTGCGCTCTTTACACACAAGGTGGCGCGGGGACTTGTTGTGTACCATCGGCGAAACCATGATCATACACAGCAAAGTGTTTATCTTGACTATAGAAATCACATCAATCCCAGGGTTCATGAGGTGCAGGATTACCTGATTGATCACCTTTCTGAAGAGAACACGGTAGAAGATTTGGCCTCCATCGTCGCTATGAGTCCAAGAAATTTAAGCCGGGTTTTTAAAGAAAAGACCGGCTCCACCATTTTGGAATACCTTACCCTGCTCCGGATAGAATATGCAAAAACAATGCTTAACAATCCGGAATTTACCATTGAGTATATCGCCTCTCAATGCGGCTTTAAGACCGCCAGGCAACTGCAGAGAATTTTGAAAAAATGAAGGACTTGATAGTGGGAAGGGTCTTCGGTTATTAATTCAAAATTTAAAATTCAAAAGTCAAAAGTGGACCCGAAGTGGTTGGGGTCTTCATCGTTAGGGAACCCTTGCTAATTCAAAAAGCAAAATTAAAAAATCGTGAGACTGGAAAAGATCTCCCCCTATCAACATTTTAGTGTCCGTCACCAATTAATCGTCTTAGTCCCATCCTTTCTATTACGATGGAACACTTCACCTATCACGCCTTTTTGAATTTTTACTTTTGAATTTTGACTTAAAAGAACACCTCACCTATCACGTCCTTTTGACTTTTGACTTTTTAATTTTGACTTAAAAAAAGCTTTGCCAATCACGACTTAATACAACCGTAACACTCCGGTAACATTCCCTTCATCTCCAACTGAAATCTTTGCCGCAAACAAAGCTGCATGAGTAAATTTTTACGCTTGGGTATAACCGTTCTTGTCTTCCTTGCTATCACCCCTCTCCTTCACGCGCAAATGCGCATCACCGAATACATGTATGATGGAACGGATCTCGAATTCATCGAGTTCACCAATACCGGCAACTTCGCCGTGGATATGACGGGTTGGAGTTACGATGATGATTCCCGCGCACCGGGGACTGTGAGCCTTAGCGCCTTTGGACTTGTGCAGCCCGGCGAGTCGGTGGTCCTTGCTGAAAGCAGTGACACGGCCTTTCGCCGCGTATGGGGCCTCTGCCCACTTGTAAAAGTGATCGGTAAACTCGCCACCAATCTTGGCCGAAAGGATGAGATCAACCTGTTCGATGCTTCGAATGCATTGGCTGACCGGTTGACCTACGGTGACCAGGACTTCCCCGGCACCATCCGCACAACGAAACAAAGCGGTTGGGTCAGTGCTGCAGGGCTGGGCGCAAATACTATCGCGGCATGGACCCTATCCACGGCAGGCGATGCAGAAGGTAGCATAGTATCGCTGGGCGCCGATGTCGGAAGTCCGGGCAGGAGTACGCGCACAACGGT
>Ga0193753_10001098_pt1 | contig 23903 bp, 25 predicted proteins | sample H1c2metaG_FD_144925 | JGI IMG/M metagenome (GOLD analysis project Ga0193753, IMG submission 144925) | Soil microbial communities from a riparian zone of the East river system, Colorado, United States - H1c2 | ecosystem: Environmental > Terrestrial > Soil > Riparian zone | place: USA: East... | reverse complement strand
TCGAACCTGTTCGAATATCTGGAACAACCCGTGGGCCGGGGCAACGTCCATGGCCGGCTGACCGCGGGGCCCGAACCGGGCGACGGCATCCGCTTCGAGGACGTGTCGTTCGTCTATCCGGGAGCCGCGTCGCCCGCGCTTTCGGGGGTCAGCTTTCACGTCCGCCCCGGCGAAAGCCTGGCGCTGGTGGGGCAGAACGGCTCCGGAAAAACCACCTTGATCAAATTGATGACGCGGCTGTACGAGCCCACGCATGGACGGATTCTGCTCGACGGACTCGACCTCAAGGACTGGGATGAGACGGCGCTGCGCCAGCGCATCGGCGTCATTTTTCAGGACTTTGCCCGTTATCAAATGCTGGTGGGCGAAAATATCGGCGCGGGCGATGTGCGCGCCTTCGATGATGAGGCACGCTGGCGCACTGCCGCTACCAAGGGATTGGCGGCCGAATTCGTGGAACAGCTTCCCGGCGGCTACCACGCTCAGCTCGGCAAGTGGTTCAAGGATGGGCGCGAGCTGTCCGGCGGGCAGTGGCAGAAAATCGCGCTGGCGCGCGCCTTCATGCGCAGCGATGCCGATATTTTGGTGCTGGACGAGCCCACTGCGGCCATCGATGCCGGCGCAGAAGCCGAGGTTTTTGAGCACTTCCACGAGCTGACGCGCAACCGCATCGCCATCGTCATTTCGCATCGCTTCTCGACGGTGCGCATGGCCGACCAGATATTGGTGCTCGAGGAAGGCCGCATCGTCGAGCGCGGCAGCCATGAATCGCTGATGGCGGCCGACGGCCAATATGCGAAGCTATTCACCTTGCAGGCACGCGGGTATCGTTAGGGAATATTGGGGTTGCAGCATGGATACATTCAAATCGCCGCTGATTTTAGGCTTGGCTGGGCTTGCTCTCTGCGCCTGCCAGCGCAGCGAGCCGCCGAGGTTGGCCGCGCCCGGCGTGAATAACGATGTAAAAATGGGCATTTATCGGGTCGTGCTGCAAACACCCGGGGGCGAACTGCCGTTTGGCCTGGAGCTTGCGCAAAAGGACTCGAAGCCGATCGGATATCTCATCAATGGCGAGGAGCGGCTCCTCTTGAGCGACGTCAAGATCGCCGGTTCCCATCTGGAAATACGCATGCCGGGCTATGAAAATGTCCTGAAGGCGGATGCGGTGGGAGATCGGCTGCAGGGCGAGATTTTTCTGGTCAAACCGAACGAGAAAAACCAGCATGTCCCGCTGCGCGCCACCCTGGGAGACACGTACCGATTCTTCAAGACTCCCGCGAGCGACAACGCGGACGTCTCGGGCCGATGGGCGGTGCAATTCATCGACGACGGCGGCGTGCCCGAGGTGGCGCTCGGCGAATTCAGCCAGTCTCACGATGCCGTCAGGGGGACGATCCTGACCACCACGGGCGATCATCGCTATCTCGCCGGCCAGGTGAAGGGCGATGAACTGTACTTGTCGACTTTCGACGGCGCCCACGTGTTTCTCTACAAGGCCAAGATCACCGCGGACGGCGGCCTTGACGGCAACTGGTGGTCGGGCCTCGCGTTTCATGAGAAATGGGTCGGCAAGCGCGATGCCGCCGCCAAGCTTCCCGATGCCTACGGCGTAACCGCCATGCGCGCGGGCGTCAAGCAATTCGATTTTGCATTCCCGGACCTCGACGGCAAAACCGTCTCGTCCCAGGACCCGCAGTTTCGCGGCAAAGTGCTGATCGTGGCCCTGGCCGGCAGCTGGTGTCCGAACTGCCACGACGAGGCGGCGTTTCTCGAGCCGCTCTACCAGGATTATCGCGGCAAGGGATTGGAAATCGTCTCGCTGCAATTCGAGCACTTCGGCGACTTCCCCCGGGCAGCCGAGGCCACCAAGCGATTCCGCCGGCACTACGGCATCGAATACACCACGCTGATCGCCGGCATCTCGGACAAGGACGAGGCGGGCAAGAAGCTGCCGATGCTTCAGAGCTTCGTCGCGTTTCCCACCACGGTATTCATCGACCGCAAGGGCAACGTGCGCAAGATCCACACCGGCTACACCGGTCCCGCCACGGGCGATCACTACGTGCAGTTCGTGACCGAAGTGAAGAGCACCTTGGATCAGCTGCTGGCGGAAACCTGATGCCTTCATTCGACGTGGTATCGGAAATCGACACGCATGAACTGACCAATGCCGTCGATCAGGCGGTGCGCGAATTGACGCAGCGGTTTGATTTCAAGGACACCGGCGCCAGCTTCGAGCTGGAAGAGACGACGGTGACCATGAAGGCGCCGGCGGAATTTCAACTGAAGCAAATGCTGGAAATTTTGAAGCTGCGCATCGCCAAGCGCGGCATCGACGTGGGCTGCCTGGAAGTGAAGGATCCGGAGACCAATCTCGCGCGGGCCAAGCAGTTGGTGATACTGAAACACGGCATCGATGCCGAGGCCGGCAGAAAAGTCTCGCGCCTGATCAAGGACTCGAAACTCAAGGTGCAGGCGCAGGTCCAGGGCGACAAGGTCAGAGTCACGGGCAAGAAGCGCGACGACTTGCAGGAGGCGATCGCATTCCTGCGCAAGGCGGAAGTCGGCGTACCGCTGCAGTTCAGTAATTTCCGCGACTAGGAACCGGCCCGAGAATTCCCGGTGGCGGCGAGCTGCTGATAGTCTTCCGGGCTCATGCCCGGCATTTTGCGCACGAACGCCACCACGTCCCAGACCGCGGCATCGTCCAAGGTCTTTTCCCAGGCAGGCATCGCGGACATCTTGATACCGTGCTTGATGATCCAGAACGCGCGCCGCGATTCCTGGATCTCCTCCTGCGCGAGATTCGGCGGATGCGGATAGAGCCCGGTGCGGACCTCCGACTTTGCGATGCCGGGCGCCAGATGGCAGCCGGCGCACAGCACCGCGTAATGCTGGGCACCGGCCCTGACCATTTCGGGCGTCGCCTCGAGCTGCGGCTTGATCGGACCTAAGCGAGCGTCGATGGATCGGTCGCGCAGCTGTTCAATGATTGCCAGCGTCGCCTTGTTATGGTGATCATCGGCGCCGATGTTGTAGAAGCCCAGTTCGACGAACAGCACGGCGACCCACGCCGGGGCCAAGACCGCGGCGACGGCAATCAGCGTTATCTTGGACCTCCTGCTCATTTGACGACGATGGTCCCGACCATGCGCGGGTGAATCGAGCAGGTGAAGTGATACGTGCCGGGCTTGTCGAACTTGAACGAGAAGCTCTCGTCGGTGTCCATCGCGCTGGAGCGAAACATTCCCGTATCGCTCACCACGGTGTGGGGTTCGTCGTCCTTGTTCACCCAGGTCACCTTGTCGCCGGCATTAACCGTCAAGGTCGTGGGCATGAACATGAAATCCTTCACTTCGATGCTGTTGGAGACGGCGGCTTCCGAGGCCGTGCACACCATTGCCATTGCTGCAGCGAGGAGCTGCAACCGATATCGATTGAAATCCATGATTGATCCTTCGAGTTTGAGAAATTCTTAAGTTATGCGATGGTCGTGTCGGTGAGCGCCAGTACCGCCGGATGTTTCACGACCGACACGCTGGTGATGCCGAGCATTTTCGACAGCTGCTCCGCGGGCACTTTGAGAGGCCCCGGACCTGCGCCTTCGCCCGCGGCCGGCTGCGGATAGGCGGTCGAGCGCGCCGTGTGGAACGTGACGTTGCCTTCCACCTTTTGCACGATCTGGTGAATGTGTCCGTTCAGCACCGTGACCGAACCGAAGGGGCGCAGCTGGGCCATGAGCTGGTCGGCATCGCCGGTGCCCCAACCCCAGGGCTCATAGACCGTCCATAGCGGCATGTGCGCGAAGACCACGATGGGCGTGCTCGCGGATCGGCCCTTGAGATCCGCGGCGACCCACGCGAGCTGTTCGGCGCCGAGCGTGCCCAGCCCGCCCGGCTTGAATTGCAGAACGTTGATGAGCCCGATGAAGTGCACGCCGGCGTGATCGAAACTGTAGTAGCCCTTGTTGCCGGAGGCTTTGCCGAAGCGATTGAAGTACTCCGTGACGGTGGCATCGGTGGTGTCGTGCTCGCCCGGAACGGTGTGCATCTCGGTGGTGCGCAGGCGCGAAAACAGCTGCTGGGCCGTGTCGAACTCGGCTGCCTTGGACAAGTGGGTGATGTCGCCGGTGTGGATGATGAGCGCCGGCTGGTCCGCCATGCCGTTCACGACATCGATGGTTTGGTTCAGCGTGCCGTTGACGTCGCCATTGGCGTCCTTGTTGAAGCCGATATGGGTGTCGCTTATTTGCACGAACAGGGGTCGGCCGAGCTTCGAGATCGCCTCTTTGTTGCCGGCCGCCAAGGCCAGATTGATGGGCGTGAATACCCCGCCCGACAACGCAAACAGGGTTCCCGCCCCGCCGAACGCCATGCACTTCAGTGCATTGCGGCGCGATAACGATGATTGATTGTCGGACATATCTCACTCCTTTTAGTTACGGTTCAGGAGACAAGACTGCGGAGCGGTAGGTTTTATTCCGCCGTGGAATCCCGTATTTTTAGCCGCAGGACTTAAGGCTCGAGGTGTGCCCGATGGAAATTCAATCAACAGCCGCCTGGCGCTTATTCGCGCTTTCCGGCGTGATCGCGCTCTGTGTGGCTGCCTGCGCCACCGACTCCGTTGTCGTGACCGGCAGGGTGCGTCCGGCCATTTCACCGGCGGAGGTGAAGCTTTACTGGCAACCGCCGGCGATGTTCGAGGAGATCGCCGTCCTCAATGCCTCAAAGAGCAGCGCTTTTACCACCGGCGGTCAGAAGACGGTCGACAAGGTGATCGCAGGATTGAAGGAGCAGGCAGCCAAGGTGGGCGCGAACGGCCTGATCCTGGAGGGCTTCTCCGACCGCCAAACCGGCTCGGTCGGATCGGGCGTCGGCTCCAGTTCCGTCTCGAGCAACTCCGCAGTCGGCGTGGGGGTCGGCGGATCCTTGGGGATCTACAAAAAGACCGGCCATGGTGTGGCTATTTTTGTGCCGCCCGGCCCGTCGCCTTAGAATGCGCTCAACCCTGCTCGCGCAACAAACGCACTAATCCCAAGAGTTCTTCCCAACCCGTGTCCGACACGGCGCAGTACTGGATATCGCCCTGCTGCCAGAACGCGAGATGGTAGCCGCTGCGCGTGGTATTGCTCGGCAAGCGCCCGGCGGCGGCCCAGGTGAACACGTTGATGACGTGCGCCCCGTGCTGGTAGACCACCACGGCCGAGCGCTGATGCTCGATGTAGTCCGCGCGGCCGCCGACCAAACGATAACCCTGCGATTCGAAGTCTGAAACCACCGGCGAGACATCGGCGTGTCCCGCAAACCACGGTTTGACGGTGTGTTTGTCGGTGGAGACCACGTCGATCAAGTGCGCCGGCATCAGCGAGCGCACGTGTGCACTCACCAGTTCATTGCTCAACGGGCTGACGGCCGGCATGACGACGAAAAAGGCAATGGTTGCCGCGAGCGCGGCGCCGCCGATGCCGCTGAGCGCTCCCGTCCAGAAGGAGCGTCCGCGCCAACCCTTCGACTGCGGCAGCGGCCGATGTCTTGGCCGTGCCGCAACGCTGCTGGTTTGTGGGGACACGGTGCTTTCCTGCGCAGCCTCTTCCTGATCGAGCGCCTGCAGGATCTGCGTGCGCAGTGCCGCCGGTGCCGCGGCGTACGTGATGCCCTCGCGCAAGGCGGTGCGAACCTTTTCAAGATCTTGCAGCAGCGCTCGGCACTCGCTGCAATGTTCGACGTGCCGCTCGATCTCGGCGGCGGAAAGCGCATCGACCTCGCCGTCGAAATAGGCCTGCACCCGGAGCGATTCAGCGCACTGCACGCGGTGCTCCTTCCACTTCTTCCATCCACTTGACCTTGAGGGCGGCGCGAGAGCGCGCCAGGCGCGACATCACCGTGCCGATTGGCACATTGGTAACGGCCGCGATCTGCGCATAGTCCATTTCCTCGATCTCCCGCAACATCAATACCGTGCGATGTTCCTCGGGCAGCGAGGCCACCAGCCGATCCAGGACTTTTTTCTGATCTGACAGAATCGCTTCGCTCTCCGGGCTGTCGTTGTTGGCGATCATGGCGTGACCGTCGGCTGCATCGTTCTCTTCCGGCAGCGGCACCAGGCCTCGGCGTTGCTGCTGCTTGGCCGCCGTCAAATGGCAATTGCGTACGATGGTCAGCAGCCACGCCTTTGCATCGGAGCCCCGCAGGGCATCGAAACCTCGAAAAGCGCGCAAAACAGCATCCTGCACCACGTCGTCGGCCTCGCCGGGGCGGCATAGCCACCGAGCGAACCGGTACGCGGCGTCGAGATGAGGCAGTACCTGCCCCTCGAATCGAGCGCGCTTGTCATCCATGGAGTTAAGACTCATCGGGCACCGATTTTATTCCCCACACCTCAGCCGCGAGTATATCCGCCCGATCGCGTATCCTTGGGCCAAAATTAAGCGAGGTCTTTCTCGTGTATCGAAGCCTGATTCCCGCCATTCTTGCCCTGCTGCTGCTCGCCAAGTCCTGCCCTTCGTGGGCTCAGCACCCCTTCCTCTCGGACGCCGAGTGGTCGGCCCTGCGCCATGAATCCAGCGGTGCCGCCCCCTATGAAAACCTGCGCGCATTGACGCGCCTGCACCGCGTTCCGGCCACGCCTGAGTTCGATCAGGCGGCGAATTTCGTTCAGCAGCGCGCGCAGGAATACGGACTCTCCGATGTGCGCGCCGAACAATTTCCTATCGACGGGAAGATTCAATACGGCCTGATGCGTTCGCACATCGCTTGGACTGTCGAGAGCGCGCGCCTATGGCAGATCGAGCCGCAGCACACCTTGCTCGGCGACTGGGCCACCGACCCCATACGGTTGGCCGACTATAGCCACAGCGCCGACGTTGAAGCGCCGCTGGTGGATGTGGGCGCGGGAACCTCGGAGTCGGACTACGACGGCAAGGACGTCCGCGGCAAAATCGTGCTCGCGGACGGCGTGCTGTCGGCGGTGCAGCATCTGGCGGTCGAGAAGCATGGCGCCGCCGGCATCGTCAGCGACATGCCCAACCAGAGCACGGCCTGGTCAGGGCTCGATAGCACCGTGGTGCGCTGGGGACACCTGGATGGATCACTGCCGCAGGGCTTTGCCTTCATGGTGTCGCGCGGCACGGCGAGCGACCTTCGCGCTCAGATGGCCGCGGGGCACCCCGTGCGCTTGAGCGCCCATGTCAAGGCGGAAGTCGGCGCCGGACACTGGACGGTGGTCACCGGCACCATCCCGGGCACCGATGCCGCCGCCGGGGAGATCGTTTACAGCTGCCACCTTGATCACCAACGACCCGGCGCCAACGACAACGGCAGTGGTTGCGTGACGATTCTGGAATCCGCGCGGGTTCTCGCGCACCTGATCGGCAATGGCAGCCTGAAGCGCCCGAGCCGGACATTGCGCTTCATCTGGGGTCCTGAAGTCGAGGGAACGATGGCCTTTTTGAGCCGCCACCCCGACATCCGGGCGTCGATGCGCGCCGACGTTCACATGGACATGGTGGGCGGCGATCTATTCAAGAACAAATCCGTCTTGCACGTGACGGAAACGCCGTGGTCCCTGCCGACGTTCATCACCGACATCGGCACGGCGTTCGCCGAGACCATTCGCGACGCGGCGACGGCGTATACGGAGGACGGCACCCACGAGGAAGCGGCCGTGGTTGAAAACCGCAATGGCGCCCCCGGCACGCGCAACGCCTTCTTCGTCGACGAGACGCCGTACGCGGAGGGCAGCGATCACGACGACTATGATTCGTCCACCATCGCCGTGCCCTCACTGTATTTGCGCGATTGGCCGGACATTTATATTCATACCGATCATGACACGCTGCTGCAGATCGATCCCACCAAGCTGCGGCGCGTGGCGCTGTTGGGCGCGGCCTCCGGCTATAGCTACGCCGCGCTCGAGGCATCGCAATCTCCGCTGGTGCTGCCCTACCTTGCGGCGCGCGCGCAACGGCGGCTGGCGGATGGGTTCAAGCGGGCGCTCGAACTTGCACAGCAGCCGGAGTTACCGGCCCGCGACGCCCTGTTCGAGGCCCACAACCTCCTAACCCAGGCGCTCAAACGCGAGCAGGCCGCCTTGCAGTCCTATGCCGTGTTCACGCGCAGCCAACGCCAAGCGCTCGCTCCGTTCACGCAGGCGCTCAAATCCCAGGCCGAGACATTCGACCACTGGCTGACCGAAGCCGCGGCGCTGCGCGGCCCGGACGCCGCCGGAATTCCGGCGTGGCATACGACGCGCGCGGCCGCCCGGGTTCCGCATCGCATCGGCGAGTTCGGCCCCCTGACGTTTCAGAACGATGACGTGCTGCGCGACCGGTTGGGCGAGGAGCGGCTGCGTAAGGTCCAGTTGTTGAGTGCGGGGTCGAGCCGGTTTGTCAATGTGCAGGACAAAAGCGCTCTTTACGCCTATGAAATCGTCAATTTCGTCGACGGCAAGAAATCGGTCGCCGACATCCGGGACGCCGTGTCCGGAGAACTCGGTCCCATCCCGTTGGAAATAGTCAGCGATTATTTGAGCGCCTGCGAAGAGGCAAAGATCATCGCCTTTCGCTGAGGCCGCGGCCGCCGCTACTTCGGCGGCGGCGCGCCCGCCTTGCCGCGCTGCATGCCCTTTGAAAAGACCACTGTGCCGTCGAGCTTGACGATGATGGCGTCGATGTCATCGATGCGATTGTAGATTTCCATGGCTTGCTCGGGGCCCAGCACAAATGCCGTCTTCGAGAGGCCGTCGGTGCGCGTGGCATAAGGCCCGATGATCGTTGCGCTGCGCACCTTGCTGGCGGAATGTCCGGTATGCGGATCGATAATGTGGTGATAGCGGACGCCGCCTTCGTCAAAAAAGCGCTCATAGTCGCCGGAGGTGGAGATCGCTGCGTCCACCAGCGGGATGCTCGCGATGACCTCGCCTTCTCCCTTGCGCGGATCGCGAATACCCACCATCCAGGGTTTGCCGAAGCGATCGCCGATGATGCGGCTGTCGCCGCCGGCTGATACATAGGCGCGGGTCACGCCGCGCGCCTTGAGCACATCGATGCCGCGATCGACCGAGTAGCCTTTGGCGATGCCGCCCAAATCGATGCGCACGCCCTTCTGGGAAAACCGCACCGTCTGGGCCTTCGGATCGAGAATCACATGCCGGTAATCGACCGCGGGCAGCGCCTGGGCGATTTGCGCATCGTCCGGCTTGATGTGCTTCGGAAAATTGTATAGGTAGCCGACGCTGGCGTAAGTGATGTCAAATGCGCCATCGGTGAGGACCGAGTACTCCTTGGCCTTCCCAAGGAGCTCGAAAAGCTCCTTGCTGATGTGCATGGGTCCATCGGCCGCCTCGGCGTTGACCAAGGAAACCTCGCTGGTCGGCTTGTAGGTGCTCATCGACTCATCGACATGGCGCATCTCGTCGAGAACCGCGTCGATGGCCGCTTCGGCTGATCGGCGGTCCTCCGACCAAAGCTCCACGGTGATGCGCGTCCCCATGATGCCGTCGGTCACGCGGGTGACCCACTCCGCGTGGGCGGGAGCCGCGGTCGCCATTAGCAGGACGCCGATCGAGCCCATGAGTGCTTTCAAGTTCATGTTGCAAGCCTATCGGGTTTTGCCCAGCCTCGCCCGAGCGCTCGCGCGCCATTGCATGAGCACCAATGCGCTGCCCACCATGCCGCCTAGATGGGCGAAGTGCGCGACGCCGGACAGTGACCCGGTGACGCCCAGAAAAAGTTCGATGCAGGCATAGATCGTCGCGAACAACCACGCCGGCATCGGAATCGGCGGAATCAGCGGCACGACTTTGCGATGCGGAAACATCACGGCATACGCGAGCAGCAGACCGAATACCCCTCCCGAGGCGCCGATGGTTGGCGCCGGCGGCGCGCCAAACAGCATGGGAATGAACAGCTGGCTCAAGGCCGCGGTCACCACCGACGCGAAATAGCAGGCGAGCAGCCGCCTGGGTCCGACATAGCGTTCGATTTCCTCGCCGAACATCCAAAGGCCGAGCATGTTGAACAGCAGGTGAGAGATGTGCGCCGTGCTATGCAGAAACGCATAGGTCACGATCTGCCAGAAATGAAAATAAACATGGCCTTCGATGGGCTGCAGCGGCCACAGACCGAACAGCTCATCGACCAGGCCGTTCGACATGCCCTGCAGCAGGAACACCAAAACGTTCGCGCCGATCAGAATTTTGACTGCGGAAATCTTCATGTAAGTCGCTTATTCTAACCCGTCATGAACGCGCAGCCGCTGAAAACCGTATTCCTGGACTACGACACCGTCTCGAACGGCGATCTTGACTTGGGTTCGCTGCGCGAAGCGTCGGGCAACCTGGTCGTGTACGACTCGAGCGAGGCTCAAAGCGCCGCGCGCATTCGCGATGCCGACATCGCGCTTCTCAACAAGCTCGATCTGACGCGCGAGCTGCTGTCCGGCGCTCCCCGATTGAAACTCGTCGCGCTGGCCGCCACGGGCACCAACAACGTCGACCTGATCGCCGCACGCGAGCTTGGCATCGCGGTCTGCAACGTGCGCGCCTATTGCACGGCCTCCGTGGTCCAGCACGTGTGGGGACTGATCTTGAGTCTCACGCAGCATGTGGATCAATTCTCGCGCTTGTCCAAGGATGGCTCGTGGGCGCGCGATGAAGCCAAAGCAGTGCTGTCGCATTCCATCCGCGAACTGCACGGCCGGATTTTCGGCGTGATCGGCTGGGGCGAGCTCGGGCGCGGTGCTGCCCGCATCGCCGAAGCGTTCGGCATGCAGATTGTCGTCGCCAACCGTCCTGGAGCGCCGCCTAAAGAGGGCCGGGTGCCGCTCGATGAACTGCTGACCACCGCGGACATTGTCTCCCTGCATTGCCCGCTCACCGATGCGACCCGCGGACTCATCGGCGCGCGTGAGCTCAAGCTGATGAGGCCCGACGCCCTGCTGATCAATACCGCACGCGGCGCGCTCATCGACGGCGCAGCGCTCGCCGCCGCCCTGAAAGCGGGGCGGCTCGGAGGTGCGGGCATCGATGTCCTGCCCCAGGAACCGGCGCAAAGCGGCGAGCCGCTGCTCGACAGCCAAATCCCAAATCTGCTGCTGACCCCGCATGTCGCCTGGGCTGCGCGCGAAGCGCGGCAGCGCTGCATAGACGAGATGGCGGCCAATATCCGCGACTTTCGCTCAGGCGGACGACGCGGCCGCGTGGTCTAGAAGTCCGCGTGGCTAGAAGTCCGCCTGCCGCGTCAGCCTCGCGCTGCCTTTTTTTCGCGTTTGGCAGCGCGCTTCTCTTCCAACGTCTTGGTCGGCTTTTTCTTGTCTTCCTTTTTTCGATCCATACCCTTGCCCATGATCCGCTCCTCTAGGTTAGGTTCTCACCACTAATCTTTCGCGCGGCGGCGCGCCGAGATTTTCGGCTTCGCCGGCCGGGCTTCTTTGTGCGGCGTTCCGGGATGGCGTCCCAACGTCGCGCGCGGCGGCTTCGGCGGTTTTTCGCTCACGCGGCTGATGCGCAGCTCCCGCCCGGCCACACGCACTTTCTGCAACTGCTTGAATATCTCCTTCGGCATGCCCTCCGGCAAGTCGACGTAACTGTGATCCTCGCGAATATCGACTCGGCCGATGTGCACTCCCTCGATGCCGGCCTCGTTGGCAATGGCGCCGACGATATTGCCGGGCTTGATCCCATGTACAGACCCGACTTCGATGCGAAAAGTTTCCATCTGCGCAGGACCGGACTTGCGGGGGCGCTCCTCGCGGCGCGGTTCTTCGCGGCGCGGTTCCTCGCGACGCGGTTCTTCGCGGCGTGATTCCTCGCGACGCGGTTCTTCGGGGCGCGGCGCGCGGGCTTCCGCAGGCCGCTCCGATTTTTGCGCCAGCAGTAAAGGCGTCGACCCTTGGGCGAGGTGCGCGAGTGCCGCCGCAATGTCCATCAAGCTCAAACCCGACTCGGTTTCCAATTGCTCCAGCACCGGCCGGTAGAGATTCGCATCGCCCTTGGCGATGGTCTCGGTGATGCGTTGTTTGAACTTGGCAATTCGCAGCGTGTTGACGGCGTCCACGCTCGGCAGATTCATTGGTTCGATCACCTGCCGCGTGGCGCGTTCGATGGCGCGCAGCATGTTGCGCTCGCGCGGGGCAATGAACAGGATCGCTTCACCCTTGCGCCCCGCTCTGCCGGTGCGGCCGATGCGGTGGACGTAGGATTCGGTGTCGTAGGGCACGTCGTAGTTCACCACATGCCCGATGCGTTCCACGTCCAGGCCGCGCGCGGCTACGTCGGTGGCCACGAGGATATCGATTTGCCCCGCCTTCAGGCGCGCAACCGTGCGTTCGCGCAGCGGCTGGGCGATATCGCCGTTCAAGGGCGCCGCCGCAAAACCGCGCGCCTCGAGCTTTTCCGCAAGCTCCACCGTTGACTGCTTGGTGCGCGTGAACACCAGCATGCCGTCAAAGGTTTCCGCCTCGAGAATGCGCGTCAGCGCATCCAGCTTGTGCATGCCGCTGACCATCCAGTAGCGCTGGCGGATGTTGGTGGCCGTGCTGGTCTTGCTCTTGATCGTGACTTCCACCGGCGTGCGCAAATGCTTCGCGGCAATTCGGCGGATCGGCGCAGGGATGGTGGCCGAGAACAGGGCCACTTGGCGCTGGGGCGGCGTCTGCTCGAGGATGCTTTCGACCGCATCGATGAATCCCATGCGCAGCATCTCGTCGGCTTCATCCAGCACCAACAGCGTCAGCCCCGAAAGCTTCAGGGTGCCGCGATTCATATGGTCGATGACGCGCCCGGGCGTGCCCACGACCACATGCACTCCGCGGCGCAAGGCGTTCAACTGCGGCTGATAGCTCTGGCCGCCATAGATGGGCAGCACGTGAAAGCCTTTCAGATGCGCGGCGTAGCGCAGAAACGCTTCGGAAACCTGCAGTGCGAGTTCGCGGGTCGGAACCAGCACGAGCACTTGCGGCTCGTGGCGGCTCAGGTCGATTTTCGTCAGCGCCGGCAGCGCAAATGCCGCCGTCTTGCCGGTGCCGGTCTGCGCCTGCCCCAGCATGTCCTGGCCCGACAGCAGCACCGGAATGGTCTGCGCCTGAATCGGCGAGGGCGACTCGTAACCCACATCGGCGAGAGCTTTGAGCACCGCCTCCGATAGCGCCAGATCGCGGAAACTCGCGGTATTTTCAATCGCGTCTGCCGGGACTGCGCTCATAGGAATGCCTTCAGAATGGACCCGCAAGTCTAGCGGTTTGACCGAGTATTGCTACCATAGTCGCCATGGGACGCATATTTGAAGTCAGAAAACACGCCATGTTCGCCCGCTGGAACCGCATGGCCAAGCAATTCACGCGGGTCGCCAAGGACATTGCCATCTCGGTCCATGCCGGCGGCCCCGACCCCGCATCCAACCCGACGCTGCGCCGCGTGCTGCAGAACGCGCGCGCCGTCAACATGCCTAAAGACAAGACCGATGCGGCCATTCGCCGCGCCTCAGGCAAGGATGCGGCCAACTATTCGGAAATTCTCTACGAAGGCTACGCACCGCACGGCGTTGCCCTGTTGGTGGAAACGGCAACCGACAACCCCACCCGCACGGTTGCTTCCTTGCGCAACATTTTCATGAAGGGCGCCGGGAATATGGGCACGACCGGCAGCGTCAGCTTTTTGTTCAAAAAAATGGGCGTATTTCGTGTCGACCCGTCTCATGTCAAGGATCATGACGAACTCGAACTGGACCTCATCGACTACGGCCTCGAGGAAATGGGTGACAGCACCGGCGACAAGGGTGAACCGCAATTGGTGATCCGCGGCGCCTTCAATGATTTCGGCAAGCTGCAGGAAGCCCTGGAGCGTCGCGGCATTACGCCGCTATCCGCCGAGCACGAGTACATCTGCTCGGTGCCGATCGAGTTGCCGGAAGATCAGGCAAAAGAAGTGCTGGAATTGATCGACAAGCTCGAGCAAGACGACGACGTGCAAAAGGTGTTTCACACGCTCGCGTAAATCGCCCGCCTCGGCGCCCCTGTGGGCGCCTTAAGGTTTGTTCATCCTGTCATCCCCCTCGTTTCTGCCCCGTTGACCTGCATGAAAGCAGAAAATCGTTAGGAGGATGTCATGCGTAATCTGTTTATGTTATTGATTCCTATGAGTATTATTGCCATGAGTGGCTGCGTGGTGGCGCCGTATGGTTATCACCGCGGTTACTACGGTCCGCGCGTGGGAGTGGTGGCACCGGCGCCAGTCGTGGTCGTGCGGCCCTACCGATAATGGAGATGGCCGCAGGCTCTGACCAACCGATCGCGGACGGGTGAGATAATGGCCGCATGGCAGCTCATCCGTTCCGCATCGTCAACGTATTCACTCAAGATCAGGGCCCGTTTACCGGCAACCCTTTGTGCGTATTCGAAAACGGCGACAACTTGAGCAGCGAGCAAATGCAGTCGCTGGCTCGCCAGTTCAATCTCTCTGAAACCACTTTCGTTCTGCCTTCCACCCGCGCAAATGCGCGCGTGCGAATTTTCACGCCCGCGTACGAAATGGCTTTTGCAGGTCATCCCACGCTGGGTTCGGCCCATGTGTGCCGCGCCCTGAAGTTGGGCGGCGATTCACTGGTGCTGGAAATGCAGGCCGGCCTCATTCCGGTTCGCGCCGCAGGCGAGCGCTGGACACTGACCGCCCCGGACGCCACCTCGCGCGAGCTGGATGTCCCCCGCGCAACACTGGCGGCGGCGCTCGGTCTTCAAGAGCGCGATATCGGCGAGCGCCCGCTATGGGTCAAAGCCGGCAAGGAACAGTTGGTTGTACCGCTCACCTCCATCGACGCCGTGCGCCGAGCGGTTCCGGAAGCCGCGGCGATGGCCAAGGTCCGCAGCGAGGACGGTCTCAGCATGGCCTACATATTCGGCTTCGGCGACGCGAATGCCGGCGGCGGAGCGGGTGCCGGCGGCGGCACGAACGGCCGCGATCAAGCCTTGGCGCGGTTCTTCTTTCCCGTCGGCGGCGCCATCCTCGAAGATCCGGCCACTGGCTCGGCAACCGCCAATTTCGGCGCCTGGTGTCTGGCGATGGGGCGCAGCCTGCCGGTTCAGCTGCAGATTTCCCAGGGTGAATACGCCGGGCGGCCCTCGACGCTATTTCTCGATGTGAACCGCGAGCGTCAGGTGTTCGTCGGCGGCGACGTATTCGAAATCGGCCGGGGCACGATTACCCTTTAGGGGGCGATGGATTTCTTGGCAGGCGGCGCGGCAATGATGTCGCTCGCCCACTGCACGACCGGCTTGAGCCGCGGCGACACCATCGCGAGTGCGGTTTCCAATCCCACCCAGCGCGCCTCTTGGTGTTCCGGGAAACCCAGTTCGGGGTTGATCGGCAAATGCACTTTGGTAGCGTCACTGCGCGCCACGTAGTAGCGGGAGATCTTTCCCTTGTTGTACGGTCCCGTGTCCACGTAGTCCGTACCCCAATCGAACACCAGATTCTCCAGCGTCGTTTCCTCGCGCACCTCGCGCAGCGCCGCGTCCAATGGCTGCTCGCCGGGCTCGACCAACCCTTTCGGGAAGTCCCAATTCTTATAGGCGCGCAAGAGCAGGTACTGCACGGCGCCGCCTGCTACATGCACCACCACGACCCCTGCGGAAAATCGACGTGGTGGCGCAGTTTCCGCCATGCCTCACGCAGCCGCTGACAGGGGCGATCGAATGAGATGATCGAAGGCGCTCAAAGACGCCTTGGCGCCTTCGCCCACCGCAATGACGATTTGCTTGTAGGGCACGACGGTGCAGTCTCCGGCGGCGAAAACGCCCGGGACGGAAGTCTGCCCGCGTGCATCGACTTCCACTTCGCCGCGCGGCGAGAGCTTGACCGTTCCTTTGAGCCAATCGGTGTTAGGGATCAGGCCGATTTGCACGAATACTCCGGCGAGCTCGACATCGCGAATCTCGCCGCCGGCCCGGTTCTTGTACTTGAGGCCGATGACGCGCTGGCCGTCGCCGACGACTTCCGTGGTTTGTGCTCCGGTAATCACGGCCACATTGGGCAGGCTCATGAGCTTGCGCGTCAAGATCGCGTCGGCACGCAGCTGCGGATCAAACTCGATCAGTGTGACGTGCTCGACCAAGCCGGCAAGATCGATGGCCGCCTCGACGCCGGAATTGCCGCCGCCGATCACGGCGACGCGCTTGCCCTTGAACAGGGGTCCGTCGCAGTGCGGGCAGTAGGCCACGCCGCGATTGCGGTATTCGCGCTCGCCGGGCACATTGATTTCCCGCCAGCGTGCGCCGGTTGCAATCACCACCGACCGGGCCTTGAGCGAAGCGCCGCCCGCGAGCTTGAGCGTAATGAGCTCCCCGGGGATCAAGGCTTCCGCGCGCTGCAAATTCATCACGTCCACATCATAAGTCGTCACATGCTGCTCAAACCCCGAGGCCAACTTGTGACCTTCGGTTTCTTTGACTGAAATGAAATTCTCGATGCCGACCGTGTCCAGCAGCTGACCGCCCAAGCGTTCCGCCGCAATGCCGGTGCGGATGCCCTTGCGCGCCGCGTAAATCGCGGCGGCTGCGCCCGCGGGCCCGCCGCCCACCACCAGCACATCATAGGGCGCTCTGGCATTTAATTTCTCCGTTTCGCGCTTGGCCGCGCCGGAGTCTAATTTATGGATGATCTCGGCCAGCTCCATGCGGCCCTGGCCGAAGGGTTCGCCGTTCAGGAAAACCGCCGGCACGGCCATCACCTCGCGCCGCTCGACTTCGTTCTGAAACACCGCACCATCGATCATGGTATGGCGAATCTTCGGATTGAGCGCGGCCATGGCGTTCAGCGCCTGCACCACGTCCGGACAGCTCTGACAGGTGAGCGACACAAAGGTCTCGAAGTTGTAATCGCCGTCCAGAGCGCGGATCTGCTCGACGATCTGTTCATCGATTTTCGGCGGATAACCGCCGGTCTGCAGCAGTGCCAGCACCAGGGACGTGAATTCATGCCCCATCGGCACGCCCGCAAAGCGGACCTGGGCCTCTGAGCCGGGACGGCGCAGGGCAAATGACGGCTTCACCTGCGCACTGTCGCGCTTCGGATCCACCGTCACCAGGCCGGAGACTGACTCGATGTCATTCAGCAGCTCGAGCATTTCGCGTGACTTGTCGCTGTCGTCGACCGACGCGACGATTTCCACGGGCTGCGAAATGCGCTCCAGGTAACTCTGCAACTGAAGTTTCAGATTGGAATCGAGCATGCTGCGCTCCCTCTGCCTTCTACCTGCGTTCTTAGATCTTGCCGACCAGGTCCAGCGACGGCTTGAGCGTTTCTTCGCCCGGAGTCCACTTCGCCGGACACACTTCGCCCGGATGCGAAGCCACGTATTGAGCGGCTTTGACCTTGCGCAGCAGTTCCTTGGCGTCACGGCCAATGCCGTTGTCATGCACTTCCATGACCTTGATCTTGCCTTCCGGATTGATCACGAAGGTGCCGCGATACGCCAGGCCTTCTCCCTCGATCAGTACTTCGAAATTACGCGCCAAAGTCGCGGTCGGATCGCCGACCAGCGGATATTGCACCTTTTTGATGGTGTCCGACGTGTCATGCCAGGCCTTGTGCGCAAAGTGCGTATCGGTGGACACGCCATAGACCTCGACGCCCAATTTCTTGAATTCGGCATAGTTGTCGGCGAGATCGCCAAGCTCGGTCGGGCATACGAAGGTGAAATCCGCGGGATAAAACACGAAGACAGACCATTTGCCCTTGAGCGTTTCGTTGGTCACGGGCACGAATTTGCCGTTGTGATAGGCGGTCGCTTTGAATGGCTTGATTTCGGTATTGATCAGAGACATGTAAACACTCCTCAGACAGGTTTTCGACAACTGGGCCGCATGCTAGCAGCCGCTGATATATTAGTCATATTGATTGTTCTGATGAAACTGATAGGCTGTATCTATGGGTAGCAATCGATGAATCTCAAGGACCTGAAGTATTTGGTGGCGCTGGCCGACACCGGTCACTTCGGCAAGGCGGCCGAACGCAGCTTCGTCAGCCAGCCGACCTTGTCGGCGCAGCTGAAAAAGCTGGAAGAATTCCTGGGTGTGAAATTGGTGGAACGGCAGCCGAAGAACATACAGCTCACCGAGGTGGGCAAGCAGATTGTGGTGCGCGCGCGGCGCATGCTGGATGAGAGCGAGGAGATCATCGCGCTGGCGCGCAGCAATACCGATCCTTTCGCCGGCAAGTTGAAGATGGGCCTGATCCCCACCATCGGACCGTATTTGTTGCCCCGCGTCATGCCGAAGATCCGCAAGGCGGTGCCGCAGTTGGGCCTGATGCTTTATGAATACCAAACCGAAGCGCTGCTGAAACGTCTGCGCGACGGCGAGATCGATTTGGGGATCATGGCCCTGCCGCTGCTGGGAGAGGGTCTGGAGTCGCGCGCCCTGTACGAAGAAGCGTTTACCGTGGCGCTCCCCACCCATCATCCACTCGCCGCCAAGAGCACCATCAAGGTCCAGGACCTGAAAGGCCAGACCTTGCTGCTGCTGGAGGACGGCCATTGCCTGCGCGATCAGGCGCTGGAGGTTTGCAGCCGCGTCGATGTGCACGAGGCGCAGGACTTTCGTGCGACCAGCTTGGAGACCCTGCGTCAGATGGTGGTGGCAGGCTTGGGGGTCACCTTGCTGCCGGAAATGGCGGTGGAATCACCGTACGGCTCGCAGCGCGGCCTGGCGATCCGGCCGTTCCACAAGCCCACGCCGTCGCGCACCGTTGGGGCGGTATGGCGCAAGTCCAGCACGCGCGAGGCGGCCATTGTGGCCGTATGCGATGTCATGGAAGCGGGCGGGCGACCGAGCTAATTCGTGACTCAGGTCTCAGCCCCGCCGGGCGGGCGGGCCCATATGCCGATCATTTCACATATTGTGCGCGTCCGACCCGGCAAAATAGCCGTTCCAGGTAATGATCGCCATGAACGCCCGCACCATAGAACGAGGAAAACCAGCGCCCATCTCGCCGCGCTTCGATCGTAAATTCATCGAAGATCACAAGCTCGTCGAACGGTACCTGGAAAATAAACTGCCCTTCAAAGGTGCTCGCGACCTCGAGCAATGGTGCCGTGCACACCCGGATTACCTGAACGAACTCAAGCTGTCCGAGCGCGCGCATGCCAGCCTCAAGCTGCTCGAGGCCAGCGGCAAACCTGTTGACTTGGGCGAACCGAAGCCGCCCTGGTGGAAGAGCATCTACGTGCTCATCGGCCTGGCCGCGGTTGCGTTCATCTGCCTGGTGGCCTTTTGGTCGCTCGCGGGAAAGTACGTGTTGCTGCAGGGAAAGCTCGAGGACACCAAGCACGCACTCGCCCAAGGGCCGCTGGTGCAGCCCGCCGCCGAAAAGAACGTCTACATCTCTCCGGACCACGCGCCCGGCATCGACAAGGCGAAGATCAAACTGAGCCGCGCGGCGCCGCTGTTGATGGATCTGCACATCGATCTTGGCTACACGCAGAAGCTGGTGCAATTTCGCATGCTCGTCGACAAGAAAGATCAGGGCCGCGCACTGGTCCTCAACAACTTGCTGAAGGATTCCAACGGCGAGCTGCGGCTGACATTGAATTCCACCGGCCTGTCCGCGGGCACCTATACCGTGCGCATCGAGGCGCTGCCGCCGCGCGGCATTCCGGTTGCGATCGGCTGGCTGCTGCTCGAGGTCGAGTAGCCGCCCTCTCGAGGCAGCATCAATCGTCGCGCAGGGTGACGATGGGCGGCGTGTTGATCACGCTGCGCGTCGCCAGCGTGCCGCTCAAACCCACGAGCACCGTGCCGCACACCAAGCCGGCAACCCACACCATCGGATCGAGGGTGTACTCGAGCGAGAACAGGCGCTGCGCCAACAGCCATCCAATGCCGGTGGCGCCGAACGCGGCCAATGTGCCCGATAGAAAACCCAGCGCGGAAAATTCCGCGGCGACACCCTGCAGCACCGTGCCGCGGCTGGCACCCAAGGTCCGCAGCATCGCGCTTTCGTAGCGCCGCTCATCGCGGGTCGATTGCACCGCGGCCAATAGCACCACGATGCCCGCGGCGAGCGTGAACAGGAACACGTACTGCACGGCCAAGGACGCGCGATCCATGATGTCGCGGATCTGCTTGAGAATGGCGTCGACGTCGAAAACCGAAATCGTCGGGAATTGGCGCACCAGATCGGCCAGCGACGGCCGCTGCGCCGCCGTCAGATACAAGCTGGTCATGTAGGTCCCCGCCGCGCCGTCGAGCAGCCCGGGGGGAAATACCAGGAAAAAATTCGGCCGGAAACTGTCCCAACGGATTTTGCGAATGCTGGCGACCTGCACCGTCAGGGGTTCGCCCGCCACATCGAAGCTGAGCTTGTCGCCCAGCTTCAAGTGCAGTCCATCCGCGTATTCCGACGAGATCGACACCAGCGGCTTGCCGGCGTCGGCCGCCGTCCACCATCGGCCTTCCACCAATTGATTGTCCTCCATCATCTTGGCGGACCAGGTCAGGTTCTGCTCGCGCTCCACATAGCCGCGCGCGGCGTCGCCGCGCAATTTGAGGACCTGAGGCGATTCGGAATTGATGGCGGTGATCCGCGCGCGCACCATGGGATACATTTGCGGCGCGCCGAAGCCGTGCGCAGTCAAAAAATCCTGCAACGCCTGGCGCTGTTCGGGGCGGATATTGACCAGGAAATTGTTGGGCACATCGTTCGGCAGGCTGCGGCGCCAATCCGCCAGCAGGTCGCCGCGGACCACGGCCAGCAGCAACAACACCATCAATCCCAGGCCGAAGGCCACGATCTGCACCACGCTGCCCGTGCCGCGGCGCGATACATTGGCGAGGCCGTAGCGCCAAGCGACACCCACGCCGCCGCGCAGCCGGCTGGTCAGCCTCACCAAGGCGTAGCCCGCCACGGTCAGCACCGCTCCGACCCCCAGCACGCCGGCCAGCACGCTCAACACCAGCTCCGTATCCCGCACCATGCTCCACAGAATCGCGAACAGCGCGGCAAGCGCCAGCAGATAGCTCACGCCATAGCGCAGCGGCGGCGCCGTCATGGTCTTGCGCAGCACCCGCGCCGGCGGCGTGTTTTTCAACTGCAGCAGGGGCGGCAGCGCGAAGCCGATGAGCATGGCCAAGACCGTTACCAGCGCGATCGGCAACGGCGCCAACGAAGCGGCGGGAAGTTCATTGGGAATGAGGCTTTTGAGCAGCAGCACCAATCCGGATTGCGCCAGATAGCCGAGCGCGGTCCCGATGGCGACCGCAAACAGCGCCAGCAGCGTCAATTCGATGATGGAAATGGACAGCACGAAAGCCTGCGCCGCGCCCATGCACTTCATCAAGGCGACCGAATCGATGTGGCGTGTGGCATAGCGGCGCGCGCCCATGACGACCGCCACCGCCGCCAGCAGCACCGAGGCGAGACTGGCCAGATTGAGAAATCGGCTGGCGCGATCGATGGCGGAATTCAATTGCCGGCTGGATTCTTCGACATCCCGCAAGCGCTCGCCAGGGGTCTTCGCCCGGCTCAGGAATTCGCGGAAATCCGCCACGGCCGCCGGGGCCCCCGCGAACAGCGCCGCATACGTGGCGCGGCTGCCCGGCTGGATGAGCTGCGTCGAGGCGAGGTCCTCAAGGTTGAGCAGCGCCGCCGGCGCGAGGTTGACGAATCCCGTGCCTTGATCCGGCCGGTAATCGAGCACCTCGGTCACGCGAAAGGACCCCTCGCCGATGCGCAGCGTGGCGCCGAGTTCGAGCTTCAGCTGCGCGATGATGCGCGCGTCGATCCAGACTTCGCCGCGGCCCGGTATCTGGTCGGTGGTTCGCGGCGTGCCGAAAGGCGCATCCGCTATGCGCAAATGTCCGCGCAACGGATAGTCGGCCGTCACCGCATTCAGCGCCGCCAGCTGACTCAAATCGCCGCTGAAAATGGCGGTGGGGAATGACACCACCTTCGCACTGCGCAAACCGCGCTGGTGCGCATCGTCGAAGTAGCGCTGCGGAATCGGGCTCGGCGCCTCCAGCCGCAAATCCGCCGCCAGCACCTCGGCCGCTTGTGCGCGCACGCCCTGCGAAATGCGGCTGGTGAAGAAACCGACCGCGGTCAACGACAGCACGGCCACCAGCAGCGCCAGCAACAGCACGGACAGTTCGCCCGACTTGACGTCGCGCCAGAGATTTCGCAATGCGAATCGCAGTGCGCGCATCAGTTCACCGTATGGCCGGCATCGAGTTCCAGCACTCGATTGCAGCGCTTCGCGAGGCCGCGGTCGTGCGTGACCAGCACCAGCGTGCTGTGGGTGCTGCGATTCAATTCGAACAACAGATCGGTGACGCGCTGGCCTGTGGCGGTATCCAGGTTTCCCGTGGGCTCATCGGCAAACAGCACCGCCGGATGCGTCACGAAAGCGCGCGCGATCGCGACGCGCTGTTGTTCGCCGCCCGACAACTGCTTGGGGTAGTGCGTCAGGCGCGGCGTGAGTCCCACTTGAGCGAGCGCCGCAGCCGCCGCTTGGCGCGCATCGCGCCGGCCGCCGAGTTCCAGCGGCAGCATGACGTTCTCAATGGCGGTGAGCGAGGGTATGAGATGAAAGGATTGGAATACGAACCCCACATGCTTGCCGCGGATCGCCGCCCGACCGTCCTCGTCGAGTTCCGTGAGATCCGTGCCGGCGATCAGAACGCGGCCGGTGCTCGGCTCGTCGAGCCCGGCGAGCAGCGCCAGCAAAGTGGATTTGCCCGCGCCGGATGCACCCACGATCGCCAGGGTCTCGCCGGTTCGCACAGTCAGGCTGACATCGGCGAGAATGGTCAGCGGACCATCGGGGCTGGCGACAGTCTTCGAGACATTCTTGGCTTCGAGTACGATTTGATCTTGCATCAGGAGCGCTCGTGAAACGGCTTTTCGCCCTATTCGTCTTGATCGTTGCATCCGCCGCGGCCCACGCCGAGGCACCCGTGATTCTCGTATTCGGCGATAGCATCAGCGCCGGCTACGGGCTCGCGCGCGTAGAACAAGGCTGGGTGGAATTGCTCAAGACGAGGCTCAAGGAACAAGGTTACGGTTACCAAGTCGTCAATGCCAGCGTCAGCGGCGAAACCACCGCGGGCGGCCTCGCGCGCCTGCCGCGCGCCCTCGAACTGCACCACCCGGGCATCGTCATCCTGGAACTGGGCGGAAACGATGGCCTGCGCGCCCTGCCCATCGCGCAAATGCGCGCCAATCTGACCCAGATGGTGACGCTGGCCGGTGCCGCGGGCGCGAAGGTGCTGTTGCTCGGAATGCGCATGCCGCCCAACTATGGCCCGCAGTACACAGAGCAATTTGCCATGGTTTTCAGCGATCTGGCACGCGAGAAAAAGATACCTCTGGTGCCCTTCTTGCTGACCGATATCGCCCTGTCTGCGACCCTCCTGCAGGGCGACGATATTCACCCGAACGCGCTAGGCCAGCCCGTCCTGCTCGAGAATGTCTGGCCCCAACTCAAACCTTTGCTTCACGTCGAACTGAAGCCCTCGCTTCACAAATAGTCACGGACGACGGGGCCCCGGGTGGCGGCCACGCCGCCCTGGTTACGGCATCACGTTAACCCAATCAATTCCTTACTTGGCCGGGTTCAGCCACTCGGCAACGCCGCCGTGACTGGAGCAAGTGCCGCTGTGGTGCGCGGACTTGGAATAGGTGCCGTCCTTGCACTTCGCCGTCGCCCCGGTCGGATCGGTGTTGCTGGCGGCCGTGGTCGGCGCTGACTTGGTCGCCGTCGATGACTTGGCGGCCGTCGTGGACACTGCAGCCGCAGAGGCGGTCGCCGGAGCGGCAGCCGCCGGTGCAGCCGTCGTGGCGGCAGTGGCCGGCTTGGCCTTCGCAGCCTTTTGGACCCCGCCATGACCGCTGCAGGTTCCCTTGCCGCTCGACGTTGA
>Ga0193753_10001097_pt1 | contig 23916 bp, 12 predicted proteins | sample H1c2metaG_FD_144925 | JGI IMG/M metagenome (GOLD analysis project Ga0193753, IMG submission 144925) | Soil microbial communities from a riparian zone of the East river system, Colorado, United States - H1c2 | ecosystem: Environmental > Terrestrial > Soil > Riparian zone | place: USA: East... | reverse complement strand
CGTTCGCGCCGTCGCCGTCGCCGGTCTTCGGCTTGTCGCCGGTCGGTCCGTTCGCGCCGTCGCCGTCGCCGGTCTTCGGCTTGTCGCCGGTCGGTCCGTTCGCGCCGTCGCGGTCGCCCTTGGCGGTTGGCCCGTCGCCGGTGCGCGGCGCGTCGCCCTTGCCGGTCGGTCCGTCGGTCTTCGGCCCGTCGCCGGTGCGCGGCCCGTCGCCGGTGCGCGGCCCGTCGCCGGTCCTCGGGTCGCCGGTCCCGCCGGTGGGGCCCTCGCCCGGCTTGATCGGCTCGCCGCCGCCGCCGCCGACCTTGCCGTCAGGCGTGCCGCCCTTGGCCTCCGGGGTCGGGCCACCGCCGCCGCCGCCGCCACCACCGGCGTCCACCTTCGGACCGGTGCCGCCGCCCGCGCCGTTGTTCGCGTCCACGCGCGGCTGACCGTCGCCGCCGCCGCCGGCCGGGTCGACCCTCGGGCCGCTCACGTCGCCGGTGTCGATCCTCGGCGTCGCGCCGCCCGCGCCGCCCGCGCCCGCGCCGCCGTCGATGGTCGGCGGACGGATGCGCTCGCCCACGCCCTTGCCGGCGCTGTTGCCGGCGTTCTCGAACCGTCCGGACACCGCCTCGACCCGCGGGTGCGCGGTCACGCCGTTGGTCAGGACCGACATGAACAGGCCCTGGGCGAAGCTCTCCCACGACAGGTTGCCCTGGATCGCGTTCAAGCCGGTGTCCACGACCACGTCGGTGCCGGTCGACAGCGCGATCTTGCCGGCGATCGACATCCCCTTCATCGCCGGGCCGAGCGCCGAGCTGACCGCGCCGCCCACCGCGCCGCCGATCGCGCCCCACATCGCCGCCTGCGCCACGCCCTCCAGCAGCGCGCGCCCCGAGAACGCGTTGTCGACCACGGTGGTCAGCGCGCTCGCCGCGGCGCCGACCAGCGCGCCGCCGACCACGGCGCCGATGACGGTGGCCACCCCGGCGGTCGCGCCCAGCGCCGCCGCCGCCCCGGCGACCGCGCCGATCACCATCGGGCCGAGCACGATCGCCACGACCAGGACGATCGCGATGATGATGATCCACTTGAGGACCGACTTCCAGCGCGGCTGGACCTGCGCCGCCGCCTTGTCGGCCTCGTCCTGGATCACCTTCGGCATGTCCTTGTCGACCGCCGCCACGAACGCGTCTCGCACCGAGTCGGCGTTCTTCTGCGCGCCCTCCCGGAAGTTGGTGGTCAGCTTGCCGTAGGTGCCGCGCAGGCCGGTGACGATGCCCTCGAAGCCGGTCTCGGCCGCGGTCGCGCTCGCCTCGCACTGCTTCTGGTGTCCGGCGCCGATCTGCTGCAGCGCCTGGGTGCCGCTGGCCGACAGCGCGGCGAAGCTCTGGCGCGCGCTGGCCAGCGTCTTGTTCGCCGTCGCGATCGCCGCGGCGCCGGCCTGGCGCAGCGACTGCGCCCCCTGGGCCGCCGACTGGCCGAACATCGCCGCGCTCTGATCGGCGCCCTGGGCCATCTGCTGGCTCATCTGGACCATCTGCTGGCCCATCTGGGCCTGCGCGGCGGCGATCGCCTGGTCGAGCGCGACCGCGTCCGGCACCTCGGCCCCACTCAGGCCGCCCATCATCGCGTCCACGCCCTGGTGCAGCGCGCCGATCGCCGCCTCGATGCCGTCGTGGATCTGGGTCGACGAGGCCTGGCGCTGCTGGCGGATGCCCTGCTTGACCTGATCGGCCTGGCGCGCGATCGCGGTCGCCTGGGTGCGGCCGTGCTGGTTCAGCCCGTTCACCGTCGAGGTGCGGGCGTTGTCGATCTGGCCGATGAGCGCGGTGCGCGACTGGCCGGCGCCGTCGACCGACTGCTTGCGGGCGGCCTCGAGCCCCTCGAGCGTGGTCTTGTGCGCGTCCTCGAGCTGCTTGCGCGCCTCGTCGGCGATGGTGCGCACGCTGCCCTCGTCGGTGGGGCGGCGCTTGTTGAGCTCGCCGATCTGCTTCTCGGCCTCCTTGGCCAGGCCGTCGCGGTACGACTCGCCGACCGCCTTGGCCGCGTCCGCCCGCGCCTCGCACCGATTGTCGGTGAGCGCCCCGTCCCAGAAGCTGTCGTTGCGGTTGATCCGGTGCGACCGGTACTCGCTGGCCGCCGCCGCCGCGACCGACACCGCGTGCGCGCCGGCCGTGGTCCCAGCGTCGCGGAACTTGCCGGCTGCCTCGGTGTAGAGCGTGCCGAGCAGGGTCAGCTGCTCCGTCTGCTGCTGCTCGATGCTCTGCAGCTTCGCCTGGTGAGACGCGTCGATCTTCTGGCGGGCCGCGGAGGTCGAGGACTCGATGGCGGCGACGGTGCGGCCGTGCTCCGCCTCGACCTGAGCGCGCGCGGCGGCGGCCGCCCCGTCGGCCTGGGCCACCGACTGGGCCACGTGGGCGCGCACCGCCTGGGCCTGCTGGTTGGCCGCGGCGTCGACGGTGGCGATCGCGCGGGTCTCGCCGGCGCGCAGCTTGGCGTCGAGCCCGGGCTGCATGCCGCGCATGCTGTCGGCCTGCGCGCCGCTCGCGGCCGCGAAGCCGGTCAACACCTCGGTCGCGTGGGCGCGGGCCGCCTCGTGCGCCTGGAGCGCGGCGCGCTCGGTGGCGTGGCGCTCCTCGACCGTCTCGTTGGGCCCGATCGGCGGCAGCAGCTTGGCGAGATCGGTCGGCGCGAACTGGATCGTGCCGGTCGCGCTGGCCGCGGGCGCCTGCGGCCCCTTCTGCGGCGCGTTGTCCGGCTGCGCCGGCCCCTGGCCTTCGCCGCCGCCGGCGTCGCCCGCCAGGTCGGGCAGCGGCGGATGCTTGTCCTTGCCGCCCTTGTCGCCGAGCGGACCGGGCTCCTTGCGGTCGCCGATCTTTCGCTCGCCCGCTCCCTTGGGCAGCCCGCCCTGCACGTCGGCGCGCTTGTCGCCGTCGGCCAGCGGCGCGCCCTGCGACTTGCCGACCGGGCTGCTGGCATCGCCGTCGCGCGCGCGATCGGCGTCGCCGTTCTCGCTGTCCGGGCCGCGCTCGTCGGTGCCCTCGGCGTCCGGCTGGCCCTCGCCCTGGCCCGGGCCGGAGCGGTCCTGATCGTCGGCGCCGTCGTAGTCCGGATCGGCCTTGCGCGCGGCGACCGATCTATAGATGGCGGCCGGCGCCAGCGGGATGACCGGCGCCAGCGGGATGACCGGTGCCAGCGGAGCTTGCCCCGGCGCGGACGACGCCGCGGCGCGCGGCCCGGTGGAGCGGGTGGTCGGCGCCGGGAGGGACGGAGCGAGGATCGACTCGCGCGCGGCGATCGACTCGCGCGCCGACACGGTCGCCTCGCCCGTCGCCTCGCCCGCCGCCGAGCGGGCCGCGAACGAATCCGCGAACGCGTCCGCGTCGCGCTCGTGCGCGTCGCCGGGCTGGCTGATCGCGATCTCGTCGCCGAGCGGCAGGAAGCGCGGCTGGGTCGCCGCGTGCGCAGCCTCGTGCGCGATCAGGCGCTCGCCGCGGGCCGAGCTCGGGTCGTAGGCACCCTCGGCGAAGTAGATGTCGCGCCCGACCGTGAACGCCTCGGCGCGCAGCGCGCGCGCCGCCGACGCCGCGGCCGAGTCGGCGTGCACTCGCATGTCGGCGACCGCATCGCCGAGCGAGGGCAGCAGCCGCCGCGCCAGCGCGTCCGGCAGCCGCTCGCCGCCCGACGATTGCGCGGCCTCGACCCGCTCGCCCGCGTCCTCGGCCGGCTCGGCCGAGTCGCTCGCGTGGCGGAACACCGGCGCGGCCGCCTGCCGCCGCTCCATCCCGCCGGTCAGCGCGGAGTGCCCGGGCACCGGCACGCCGCGCCGCCGCTTCCGGACCGCCCGGGTCGCGCCCGCGCGGCTGACCTTGCCGGGGCTGGGAAGCCAGGGCTCGACGGTCTCGTCGCCTTCCACGGCGACGTCGCGGCGATCGCGGTTCTTGCCGCGCTCCCGTTCCCAGCCCATTGATTCCTTATACGCGCCCGGGCCCGGGTTCCCTCCGCCGGGATCGACCGGGCCCCCGCGGGATCACGACTCTTCCGGCGGCTTGATGCCAGCCTCCCGTAAACGCTCGGAAATCGAGGAGCTGACCGCGCTCTGGATCCGCTCGTCGCGCTCCTTGCGAGCCGCCGCGGCCCCCGCCGACGCCATCGGCTCGAACGCCTGCTCCAGCCGGTGCACGATCGAGTCCACCTCATCCGCGGGGCCGGGCGTGCCCTGCTCCAGCCAGCCGCTCAGAGTCTCGAACATGCGGGCGAGGCTGGCGAGGTCGAGTCCCTCGCCCCCGGCGCCGCCCACCCCGCCGTCCGCGCCCGCGCCAGCGATCGCGCCGACCCCGGACCCGGCCAGCGCCGCGCGCAGCGCGCCCAGGTCGGCCGACAGGCGGGCCGTCTCCGGAGACGGCCCGCCCGCATCCGCCGGGCCGTCGTCCGCTGCGCCCGGCGGCACCAGCCGCCCGACCGCCAGCCGCACCGCATCGATCCGCGCCCGCACCGCCGCCGCGTCGTCGCCCGCCAGGGTCTCGCGCGTCACGCCCAGCAGGCGAGCCAAGAGCGACATGAGGTCCGGTCCCTGGGGCGGCGACATGAGCGCACCGAGCCTACCACCTCTCGCCGGATCGAATGATCGGCGCCGCGGGCAGCGAACCGCAGGCCCCCGGCGGGCGAGCCACCGCGTCGCAGAGATCGCAGCGCAGCGCAGCGGTCGACGTCGTCACCGTCGAGAACGCACCGCCGTCGCGCGGCGCTCGTCGGAGCACGAGCACGACGCCTCGCTCATCGCCGTCGCTGCCGTCGCTGCCGTCGCCGTCGTCACTGAGGCCTTATCAGCGACCCGAGCCGACGCGCCGCGTCCCCGCCCGCGCGGGCAGCTTTGCGGTCGCGGCCCGGCGCTGCCGTGTGGCACGATGGCGGCGGATCTTGCGACGACGTGACTTCCTGAAGCTCTCGGCCGCCGCCGCCGGCGCGACCGCGGCCGGTGGACTCTGGCGGCGCCGCGCCGACGCCGACCCGTTCGGCGAGTTCCCGGTCGAGGCCGCCGCCCTCGCGCTGCCGCCGGACCGGCGGGCGGCCAGCGTGCTCGAGGTGTTCCTGTACGGCGGGCTGTCGGCGTGGGAGACGCTGTACCTGGTCGAGGCCTACGGCCGGCCGTCGGACCCGGACCACCCGAACGAGCAGTTCTACACGTTCCTCGACGGCGGTGACGGCAGCGTCGAGGCCGCGCTCGACGCCTGCGCGTTCCCGACCGGCGAGCCGATGGGCGCGCCGTTCGCCCGCGACCAGAACGGAGCCGACGTGCAGATCGGCCCGTTCGCGTACCGGCTGCGCCAGCGGCCCGATCTGCTGTCGCGCATGCGCCTCCTGGTCCAGTCGCACCGGCTCGAGCCGCACGAGGCCGCGGTGCCGCAGGCGCTGACCGGTCGGCCGCTCGGCCAGCCGGCCGCCGCCGGGCTCGGCGCCCACATCCAGCGCTTCTTCGGCGAGCGCGCGGCCGCCTCCCGCTCGGCCCCGTTCAGCTACGTCTTCGCCACCGGCGGTCTGCCGGGCGACAACGTGTCGGCCGCGTCGTCGACCGGCCTCCATCCGGGCGCTGCCCGCCCGCTCTCGGTCAACATCACCAGCTCGGAGCGCTTCTACCAGCTCTTGTCCCGGCCGGGGGTCGGCGCGCTCGACGCCCGCGACCGCTACGACCAGCTCATGCACGTCTACGTCGATCAGTACCAGCAGCGCCTGCGCTGGCGCGGGGCCGGCGACCCGGTGCGCAGCGCGCGCTTCACCGACCTTTCACTCGCCGCCGAGGCGGTCGGCCGGGTGGACGCGATCGCCGGGGTGATGGACGAGTCGCTGTTCGTTCCGCGCGAGGGCCTCGCCTGCGGCGAGCAGAACCAGAGCGACATCCCGGGCATGAGCCTGGAGGCGGCCCGCCACCTGCTCCTCCACCCGATTCAACCGGCCAGCTACGTGTGCGTGTCCGACGTCGGCCTGTACGAGGCGGCCGGCGGCGGCGGCTACGACACGCACACCTCCAACTCGTTCGACACCGCGCGCAACTTCGACAACCTCCTGCGCAACCTGACCGCGATCATCAACGCGCCGGGCGAGCGCGACCCGGCCAAGCTCGACCTCGATCGCACGCTCGTCATCCTCAACACCGAGTTCGGGCGATCGCCGGTCCGGCAGGACGGCGGCAGCGGGCGCAACCACCACCCGTACGGCTACGTGACCGCGCTCCTGGGCGGCCCGATCCGCGACGGGCAGGCCGGCATCCACGGGGCGATCGGCCCCGACGGCGTCGCCACCGAGTACGCGCTGCCGTCGGAGAACCGGGTCGCCGCGCTGCTCGCGCTCGGCATCTGGCCGTTCTCGCCCGAGGCGTTCGCGGTCTCGCACGTGCGCGGCGCCCACAGCGAGGAGGAGGCGGCCCGGCTCGCCACCGAGCGCGCGTTCGGGGTGATCGAGCGGTGACCGCGCCGACCCGAGCCGCGCCCCTGGCCGCGCTCCTCGTCGCCTGCGCGACCGGCCTCGCCGCCTGCAGCGGCTGCGGCGACAACCAGCCCGCCGACCGCAGCGACGACGACGGCGCCGACGGCATCGCCGAGCCGGACGCCGGCACCCCGTTCACCGAGTGCGACGGCACCGATCAATCGTTCGTGCGCCAGGCGACCCTCGCCCTGCTCGGCCGCCGCCCGCACAGCCAGGCCGAGGTCGACGTCTACACCGATCTGATGGCCGAGGTGCGCGCCGCGCGCGACGACGCCGGCCCCGCCCCCGCCGACCCGCCACCCGATCCGCGCGAGGTGGTCGCCCGCGCCCTGGTCGCCGATCCCGGCTTCGCCGACCGCTGGTCGGAGCACGTCATGGACGCGCTCCAGGTCCCGCGCATCGAGGACCAGACCCAGCGCTCCTGCTACGGAGTCGCCGCCCGCGCCGACGACCAGGGCATCGCCGACGGGTCGCTGGCCCAGCACGTGCGCGACGACTCGCCGCGCGGCCCCGGCGACGGCGGCGGCCGCTTCACCATGCTCGACCTGCTCCGCTCCGCGCTCGCCCTCGACGATCTGTCGGTGGTCTACCGCGCCCATCTCTACGCGCTGGTCAGCCGGCCGATCCCCGCCGCCAACGTCCCGCCGGTCGAGGCGGAGCTGGCCCGGCGCGAGGACTTCGGCCTCCTGTTCGACGCCACCTACCTCAACCGCGACCTGGTCTGCCTCGGCTGCCACAACAGCGAGTCGTCGGTGACGTACAGCCCGGAGCCGGCGCTCAGCCGCCACTGGCCGATGCCGGGCTTCTTCGAGGCCGCGATCTATGGATCGCCGACCGGCATCGACGCCGAGCGGGCCCACGCCGCGTTTCGCTTCACCGGCTTCGTGGCCGACCCGCTCGCGCCCGGCGAGGTGGTCCGCCCGTGGGAGTGGGACGCCGCGTGCGGCAGCTTCGATCCGGACGGCCTGGCGCCGGATCCGGCCGGCGTCGACGGCAAGCTGGCCAGCCTGAGCGGCGACCTCCTGACCGTGTTCGATCTGGACGAGGCGCTGCGGCGCGGCTTCGACAGCCTGGCCAGCGGCGGCCTGGTCATCGACGACGGCGGCGCGATCGCCGATCCGGACGCGGCCATGGCGTTCCTGGTCGCGGCCACGATCGTCGAGGGGGTGTGGCGCGAGGTGATCGGCACGCCGCTCACCATCGCCAACTACTTCCCGCGCAACCAGGCCGCCCGCGACCTCTTGACCCGGCTCACCACCGACTTCGTCGCCAGCCGCTACTCCCTGCGCGAGCTGCTGGTCGACATCGTCACCTCGGACTACTTCGATCGACTGCCGCCCGAGGCCGGCTGCGGCGCCGGCCCCTACGACATGCCGGCGGTCTACGACCCGTGGGTGACCTCGGATCCGGATCCGGCCCGCCGCGCCAACGGCCCCGGCGATGCGGTGGCGGCGCTGTCGCCGCGGGTCGTCCTGCGCGCCGCTTACGACGCGCTCGAGTGGAGCCACCCTCCCTCGTACGAGTTCCCGGAGGATTCGCTCGAGGTCGCGGTCTGCCTCGACACCTACACCTGCGAGGAGATGGCCGCGCTGTGCCGGCGCAGCGACACCTGCTGCGAGGCCTACCAGCAGGGCTGCGTCGATCCGCCGGGGCCGGGCGAGCCGACCCCGGACGAGCTGCGCGCGTTCGAGCGCGGCATCGGCATCTTCCTCAAGCGCGGCGAGCGTGGCTTCCGCGGGCTCGATTTCCAGGCCCGGCTGGTCTTCGAGGACGCGTTCGGCGGGTGCGCCAGCCCGGGAGATCAGCCCGACTTCGTCGCCGACCTGGTCGCGCGGGCCCGGTCGACGCCGGACGCAACCGTCGGTGACGTGGTCGCGGCGCTGAAGGATCGCCTGGTCGGCGACGCCCACATCGACGACCAGGTCGGCGCGAGCGGCGCGAGCGAGCGCGGCGCGATCGAGTCGATCTTCGCCGCCGACCTCTCGACCGTCGCCGCCGATGTCGACGACCTCGAGGCGCGCACGCGCTCGCTGTGCGGCGTGCTGCTGTCGAGTCCGCTCTTCCTGCTCGGCGGCGTCGCGGCGCCCGACTCGAGCGGCGTCCCGATGCTCACGCCCGAGTCGGCCAGCTACGCGGCGACGTGCAGCGCGCTGGTCGCGCGAAGCCCTTTGACGGGGTTCGTCCTGACTTGTGGTGACAGCCTTATTGAAGTGTCGCGGACGCCTTGACGGCAAGTAATCGGAATTACGATTAGTTCCGAGGTAGCCGGCCAGTGCTCACTCCGAGTCGCTCCGAAAACGGACCAGCAGCGCAGGCCCCGCTTCCCTCGCTCCCGCGCGCCAAATCCATATAATGCGACCGCTCGGCGGTACGCCGAGCAGGTAGCCCCGGACGGCGTAGCGGTGTCACCGGCCGGAACAGAAGTCGATTTTGGGACCCCGCTGTGGGCCCGGGAGGTGGCGACGTCATGAGACGAGAAGCTCTAGTTAGACTCGCGTTGTTCGCGACGGTCTGCGTCTGGCAGACCGGAATCGCCTGGGGACAGGCACCGCCGGAAGGGAAGCCCGCGGCATCCGCCAAGAAGGGCAAGACCCGATCGGTCACAGGTACGGTACTCGACGACAGCGGCGCAGCTGTCGCTGGCGCGACCGTCAAGGTGAAGGGCTCCGACGCGGCGGTGACGACCGGCGCGGAGGGTAACTTCGCACTCGAGGCGCCGCGCGCCGAGGTGACCATCGAGGTCACCGGCCCCGAGCACGTGGCCAAGGATGTCACGCTGAGCGCGCGCCAGAAGACGGTGAAGGTGTCGCTGACCCGCTCGGCCCCGACCGAGCGCACCGTCACCGGCATCGTGAAGGAGAGCGGGACTGGCAAGCCGATCGCCGGCGCCGTCGTCACGCTCAAGGGCACGCAGACCACCGCGACCAGCGACGAGGACGGCCTGTTCGTCCTCGCCCATGTCCCGGTCGGCTCCGCCGAGCTCGAGGTCGCCAGCCCGGATCACCAGGCGTTCGCCATGGCGGTCGCCGAGGGCCAGGCCACCGCGAAGCTCGAGCTGCAGCCCACCGGCGGCGCGGCTCCGGTCCCGACCGCGGCGCCGACCCCGGCTCCGGCCGGCGGCAACCGCTCCGTTCGCGGCCGCATCACCGACTCGTCGGGTGACGTGGTGCCCGGCGCCACCGTCCAGGTGGTCGGCACCGAGACCCTGGCGATCACCGACGAGAAGGGCGAGTTCGAGCTGGCCGACGTGCCGCCGAGCGACGTCCTGCTCGAGGTCACCTCGACTGGCTACGAGCCGGTCCGCCTGACCGCCGGGGCCGCCACCAACAACGTGGCCGCCACGCTGAAGTTCGCCTCGTCGGAGGAGATCGTCATCATCGGCCGCACGCCGGTGCTCATGAAGACCAACCTGGCCAACGGCGCCTCCACGGTCAACGACCGCGACCTCAATCGCGTCTCGGCTCAGACCCTCGACGCCGCGCTGACCGGCAAGGTGTCGGGCGCCAACATGCAGTCGAACTCGGGCGCGCCCGGCGGCGGCACCCAGCTCCGCCTGCGCGGCATCTCGACCATCAACGGGCAGTCGTCGCCGCTCTACGTCATCGACGGCGTCATCGTCTCGAACCAGGCGACCCCGTCGGGCGCGAACCTGGTCACCGGGGCGGCCGCCGGCGGCAGCGCGTCGAACCAGGACAACCCGGTCAACCGCATCGCCGACATCAACCCGAACGACATCGAGAACGTCGAGATCCTGAAGGGCGCCTCGGCGGCCGCGCTGTACGGCTCCAAGGCGGCCAACGGCGTCGTCATCATCACCACCAAGCGCGGCAAGACCGGCGAGGGGCACACCAGCGTCAACGTGACCCAGCGCATCGGCGTCGCCCAGGTGTCCAACACGCTCGGCTCGCGCCGGTTCACCTCGGCCGACGAGGTGGAGGCGGCGTTCCCGGGTCAGGGCCTGGCCGCGGACTTCAACGGGGAGAACTTCGACCACGAGAAGGAGCTGACCCGCACCCCGATCGCCTACGAGACCATCGCGTCGGCCTCGGGCGGCACCCAGAACGGCACCTACGCCGGGTCGATGCTGGTCCGCGACGAGCCGGGCGTCCTCAAGGGAACCTTCGCCCAGAAGCAGTCGGGCAAGCTGACCGTCGGCTACAACTTCGACGACAAGCTGCAGCTCACGGTCAACACCAACGTCATCCACACGTTCAGCGACCGCGGCCTCACCAACAACGACAACACCGGCACCTCGGTCTATGTCGCGCTGTCGTCGACCCCGAGCTTCATCAACCTCACCCGCGGCGCCGACGGGACCTTCCCCGTGAACCCGATGGCGAGCTCGAACCCGCTGCAGACCGTCGCGCTGTTCCAGAACGAGGAAGACGTCTGGCGCTTCATCGGCTCGGCCAACGCGTCGTACAAGGTGTGGTCGAACGACGTCAGCGCGGTCAACCTGAACGCCAACTTCGGCGCCGACCGCTTCCAGCAGATCAACGACCTCTTCTCTCCCAACGAGCTGCAGTTCGAGAACAACGACGGCCTGCCCGGCACCTCGGTCGAGGCGACCACCCAGAACCTCAACTACAACATCGGCACCGGCGCGTCGTGGACCCTGAACCCGGCCAGCGGTGTGCTGAAGAGCGCCCTGTCGACCGGCTTCACCTACGAGTCGGTCGATCTGACCAGCGTCTACATCCAGGCCCAGAACCTGAACGGCGGCCTGGAGAACGTGGACTCGGCCACGGTGGTCAACACCCTCGAGAACCACCTGCGCACCGAGGACCAGGGGCTCTTCCTCCAGGAGGAGGTCTCGGTCCTGGATGATCACCTGACCCTCTTGGCCGGTCTTCTGGCCGAGCGGTCGAGCCTGAACGGCGACAGCGACAAGTTCTTCCTGTTCCCGAAGGCGGCGGCCACCTACAAGCTGCCGATCGCCGAGGACCTGTTCAACCCGATCCGCGTCCGCGCCGCCTACGGCGAGGCCGGCAACCGCCCCAACTACGGCCAGAAGTTCACCCCGCTGTCGGCGATCAACACGATCGACGGCAACCCGGGTCTGGTCGTGCTCGGCAACGCCGGTGATCCCACGATCGAGCCGGAGCGCCAGCGCGAGATCGAGTTCGGCCTCGACGTGGCCATGGAGGACCAGAAGGTCGTCCTCGAGCTGACTGGCTACCAGCGCAACATCAGCAACCTGCTCCTGCAGCGCCAGCTGCCCACCTCGACCGGGTTCGGTACCCAGTTCGAGAACAGCGGCAAGATGCGCAACCGCGGCATCGAGGCGGCCCTCCAGGTCATCCCGCTGCCGTCGGGTCTCCCGGTCGACTGGACCACCCGCGCCAACCTCACCCTCAACCGCTCCAAGATCACCGACCTGCCCGGCGGGCCGTTCAACGTGGCGACCGTCGGCTTCGGCGCCGGCCTCGGCGCGTTCCGCATCGAGGAAGGCAAGAGCGCGACCGAGATCGTGAACGACTTCGACGGCGACGGCGATCTGGACGTGGTCGGCGACGGCGAGCCGGACTTCCGGGTCGGCTGGTCGAACGACATCAAGGTCGGCGACTTCGGCGTGTTCTCGCTCATCGACTGGCAGAAGGGCTCCGAGATCGTCAACCTGACCCGCCTGCTCTACGACTTCGGTCAGGTCACGGACGACTACGTGGGCGACGGCGAGGCTCGCCTCGAGCGGTTCAACATGGGCGACATGCGGCCGTACATCGAGGACGCCTCGTTCGTGAAGCTGCGCGAGGTCTCGGTCTACTACGACCTGCCCAAGAGCGTCGCGTCGCAGATGGGCCCGCTCAACAACATGCGGTTCAGCGTCCAGGGCCGTAACCTCCTCACCTTCACCGACTACTCGGGTCTGGATCCGGAGGTCTCGAACTTCGGCAACCAGCCGATCGGTCGTAACTATGACGTCGCGCCTTATCCGCCGAGCCGCAGCTTCTGGCTGTCGATCGACGCGGGTTTCTGAGAGGAAGACCATGCAGAGACAACTCAAGACGACCTTGTGGACGGTCGCGATCGCGCTGGCCGGGCTCCTCGGAGCTGCGGCCTGCGATCTCGACGTCCCCGACCTCAACAACCCCGGTCTCGACCAGCTGGCCGAGAACCCGACCCCGTCGAGGGTCTCGGCCGCCTGCACGGGCCTGCTGATCGGCACCCGCGCTGGCACCTCGGCCCCGAACGGCTTCGTGTCCCAGCTCGGCATCCTGGGCCGCGAGTCGTACAACTTCGACGGCGCGGATCCCCGCTATGTCAACGAGATGCTGGAGGGGCCGCTCCAGCCGGGCAGTCCGTTCGGCGGCGCCTTCTGGGCCGGGCCGTACGCCAACATCCGGCTGGCCAACATCGTCCTGACCGCCACGGCGAGCCTGCCCGACTTCGATGACAGCCAGAAGGCGGCCATCCGCGGCTTCACCAACACCGTCGTGGCGCTCGACCTCCTGCGCGTGATCGTCACCCGCGACACGATCGGCGCCGTCATCGACACCGATCGCGAGATCGACGACATCGGCCCGATCGCCGACAAGTCGGCGGTCTACGCCGAGATCAACGCCCTCCTGGACGACGCGGCGGACGACCTGGCCGACGGCAGCGACGCATTCCCGTTCCTGCTCTCGTCCGGGTTCGCCGGCTTCGACACCCCTGCCACCTTCATCCAGGTCAACCGCGCGCTGCGGGCCCGGGTGGCGGTCTACGAGGAGGACTACGACGGCGCGCTGGACGCGCTGGAGGCATCCTTCCTCGACCCGGCCGGCTCCTTCAACCTCGGCGCGTACCACGTCTTCACCACCGGGACTGGCGACGTCCAGAACGGCCTGGTCAACCCCAACATCTACGCCCACCCGTCGTTCGAGACGGACGCGCAGACCAACGGGGACACCATCGACGCGCGCTTCAGCAGCAAGGTGGCGCGGGTCCCGCAGGAGGAGGCCGGCACGGCCGGCGGGCTCAGCTCCGACCTGGTGTTCACGGCGTACACGCCGACCGCCTCGGTGCCGATCATCCGCAACGAGGAGCTGATCCTCCTCCGCGCCGAGGCGGAGTGGGGCAACGGCGACCTGGCCTCGGCGATCGCCGACCTCAACATCGTGCGCGTCGGTTCGGGTGGCCTGGAGCCGCTCGCCGACGGTCTCGATGCGGCCGCGGTCGAGGAGGAGATCCTGTACAACCGGCGCTACTCGCTCATGTTCGAGGGCGGGCACCGCTGGATCGACATGAAGCGGTTCGGCCGCACCGAGCCCTGCTCGGGCGACACGACCAACTGCCTGCCGCTCGACCTCCCGGATCACGTGATCAACCTTCGCTACCCGCTGCCGACCGCCGAGTGCGACGGCCGCCCGGGCGAAGCCGTGTGCACCGCGGATCCGACCGCGCTGTAGCTGGTTGAATCAGGGCGCTGGCGGCGGCGAGTCATCCGGCTCGTCGCCGCGCAGCGCCGCCTCTACCAGGGCCGATTTCTCGGCCAGGTAGTCGCCGCGAGAAGTGCCGCGGCGAAACCCGAACCGGCGGTGCAGTCGAAACGCCGGGTCGACCACGACGAGCAGCGGCAGCGCCATGCGAGGCTGCCCTGCCTGGTCGCGGAGCGTCAGCCGCTCCATCACCGGCACCCCGTCGAGCAGACACGGCGTGTGGGTGACGCCGAGCTGGGCCAGGACGCCGCGCACCTCGTCGCGCATCGCCGGGTCGCCGGTCTCGTCCAGGTTCACCGCGATGACCGAGACGTCGGGGCGGTCGCGGTACTTCTCGTGGAGCGCCTCGATGTAGGGGAGCTCGGCCAGGCACGGGCCGCAGTAGGTCGCCCACAGCGCGACCACGGTGACCCGCGAGCCGTAGGCGGCCAGCGTGGTCGGCTTGCCGTCGAGGGTGCGGAGCTGGATCTGCCCGGCCTCGCCGCGGATGGCCGGCGGCGGCGAGCTCGGGGCGGGCACGCCCGCGGCAGGTGGCGCGGCGGCCGGCGCGGAGGCCAGTGCGGCGGAGGACGCGGACGCGGACGAAGGCGCCGTGGCGCCACCGCAGCTGGCCGAGACCGCCGCCGCGAGCGCGAACCGGAGCCCGAACCGGAGCCCTGAGAAGAGGCGCATCCCGGAATCTTCGCCGTTTCCCGCCCCCGCGCAATGCCGTCGCGCGGCCGGCCCCGGCGCGGGCTTTACAGCCGCGCCGTCTCGTACTACCACCGGAGCGCCATGAGGAACCCCATTCCGGTGATCAGCCGCTCCGCCCTGCCCCTCCTCGTCGCGTCCGCGATCGGCGCATGCGGCGGCGGAACGTCGCAAACTGGCGACACCGTGTCCAGCCAGGTCGACCAGAGCGCGGATCAGCCGCATGCCACCGGCGAGCAGCCGGCCGCCGGCGGGCTCGCCTATCCGGTGGCCCGGCGCGGCGACACCGTGGACAACTACCACGGGACCGCGGTGCCCGACCCGTACCGCTGGCTCGAGAACACCGACTCGGCCGAGACCAAGGCGTGGGTCGAGGCCGAGAACAAGGTGACCTTCGGCTTCCTCGAGGCGATCCCGGAGCGCAAGGCGCTCCGCGACCGGCTGACCGCGCTCTGGAACTTCGAGAAGTACGGCACGCCGAGCAAGCACGGCCGGCGCTACTTCTACAGCAAGAACGACGGGCTCCAGAACCAGGACGTCCTCTACTGGGCCTCGTCGCTGGGCGACAAGGCCAGGCCGCGCGTCCTGCTCGATCCGAACACGCTATCGGCCGACGGCACCGTCGCGCTGGCCGCGCTCCAGATCAGCGACAACGCCAAGCTGGTGGCCTACGGCCTGCAGTCGGCCGGCAGCGACTGGACCGAGTGGAAGGTGCGCGACGTCGACAGCGGCAAGGACCTCTCCGACCACCTCCTGTGGAGCAAGTTCTCCGACGCGGCCTGGACCCACGACAGCAAGGGCTTCTTCTACAGCCGTTACCCCGAGCCCAAGCAGGGCGTGACGATGTCGGACACCAACCTCAACCAGAAGCTCTACTTCCACAAGATCGGCGCGGCCCAGGCCGACGACGTGCTGGTGTACGAGCGGCCGGACCAGCCCAAGTGGGGCTTCAGCCCGGTGGTGAGCGAGGACGGCCGCTACGTGGTGGTCGGCGTGTGGAAGGGGACCGGCCCGAAGAACCTGCTCCTCTACCAGGACCTGACCAAGGTCAAGCCGGGGCAGAAGGCCAGCAAGGACGCGATGGTCACCCTGGTCGGCGAGTTCGAGGGCAAGTTCGAGTTCATCGGAAACAACGGGCCGGTCTTCTGGTTCGTCACCGACCTGGACGCCCCGCGCGGCCGCATCATCGCGATCGACACCCGCAAGCCGGCGCGCGAGAGCTGGGTCGAGCTGGTCGCCCAGGGCCCGGACGCGCTGCAGCGGGCGACCACCGTCGGTGGCCGCATCTTCGCCGAGTACCTGCACGACGCCCACTCGCGCATCTCGGTGCACGATCAGAAGGGCGCGCACCTCGGCGACGTCGAGCTGCCCGGGCTGGGGACCGCCGGCGGGTTCGAAGGCCTGCGCGACCACAAGGAGACGTTCTACAGCTACACCAGCTACACCGCGCCGACGACGATCTACCGCTACGACATCAAGTCGGGCAAGAGCACCGTCCTGCGCGCGCCCAAGGTCGACTTCGATGGCAGCGCCTACGAGACCGAGCAGGTCTTCTATCAGAGCAAGGACGGCACCAAGGTGCCGATGTTCCTGACCCACAAGAAGGGCATGGCCCGTGACGGGCAGAGCCCGGCGCTGCTCTACGGCTACGGCGGCTTCAACGTCCCGCTGACCCCGTCGTTCGCCGTGTCCTACGCGGTATGGCTGGAGATGGGGGGAGTCCTGGCGATCGCCAACCTGCGCGGCGGCGGCGAGTACGGCGAGGAGTGGCACCTGGCCGGCACCAAGGACAAGAAGCAGAACGTGTTCGACGACTTCATCGCGGCGGCCGAGTGGCTGATCGCAAACAAGGTGACCTCGACCAAGCACCTGGCCATCCAGGGCGGCTCGAACGGCGGCCTCCTGGTCGGCGCGGCCATGACCCAGCGGCCGGAGCTGTTCGGCGCGGCGCTGCCCGCGGTCGGCGTGATGGACATGCTGCGCTTCCACAAGTTCACGATCGGCTGGGCCTGGGTCGACGACTACGGCTCGTCGGACGACGCCGGCGAGTTCAAGGCGCTCTTCGCCTACTCGCCGCTCCACCACCTGAAGCCGGGCACCGCGTACCCGCCGACCCTGGTCACCACCGCCGACCACGACGATCGGGTGGTGCCGGGCCACAGCTTCAAGTTCGCCGCGGCGCTGCAGGCGGCGCACAAGGGCCCCAACCCGGTCCTGATCCGGATCCAGACCCAGGCCGGTCACGGCGCCGGCAAGCCGACCAAGATGAAGATCGAGGAGTCGGCCGACACCCTCGCCTTTCTGGTCAAGGTGTTCGGCATGGGCCCGCCGCCGGCGTCTGCACCGGAGGCCCCGGCGAAGCCGTAGCGGTCAGCTCAGCTGCTGCCGGCGCCGGCGAAGCGCTCGAGGAAGTTGGCGATCGCCGCCTGCATCCCGACGTCGGCCCCGGCCCGCTCCGAGAGGTACCACTTGTGCTCGAGCACCTGGCAGAAGAGCTCGGCCGCCTCGCCGTGCACGCCGATGGCCGGGGCCAGGCTCTGCATCGCCGGGTCGTAGCGGTCGGTCCGCCACCGGTGGGCGGCGACGCTGAGCGGCACGCTCAGGTTGCGGTCGTGCATGATGGTGGCGCGCTGCTCGCGGATGTCGTTGACCATCACGGCCGCCTGGCGCTCCTCGGCGATGATGCCGGTCAGCCCGTGCAGGGTGTGCCGGTGGTAGTCGCGATCGGTGACGATGGTGCGCATGCGCAGCTTGCTGCCGTCGCCGGTGGCGACCAGGTCCACCTCGGCGACCGAGAAGCCGAGCGCGTTGAGCGCGCGGATCCGCTCGTGGATGCGCCAGTGCTCGTCCGGGGTCAGCACCTCCTCGCGCGAGATCTCGCTCCACAGCTGGTCGTAGCGCTGGCGGATCTGCGCGCCGGTCTCGAACACGTCGAGGGCGGGCGGCAGCTCGGTGATCATCGATAGATCCTCCAGCTCGCCGGCCACGTTCATCTCGAGGATCTCGAGGTCGAGGTTGCGCTGGCCGTCGCTCAGCTGCTCGTGCATCTCCGAGGTCTCGGCGTCGACCAGGTAGGCCTGCAGCTCGCCGGCGTCGCGCCGGAACAGCGTGTTGGACAGCGAGAAATCGCCCCAGTGGAAGCCGGCCAGGTGGAGGCGGACCAGGAGGCCGGCGATCGAGTCGAGCAGCCGCTCGCGGTAGCGCTCCAGCCCCGGGCTCTGGAACAGCGTGCGATACGGCAGGCTGTTCTCGAGGAAGCGAGTGATGAGCGCGCTGCCCTCGCCCTCGGCGGTGCGCACCCGCGCGTGCCCGGCCGGGGTCACCGCGGGCAGGTCGCGCTCCTCGAGCCAGCGCAGCGCGTCGTACTCGCGCTCGCCCAGCTCGGGCGGCAGCTCCTTCACCGCGTAGAGCCCGCCCTCGTACTGGACGAAGACCACCTCGTGGCGCGAGATGCCGCGCGGCACGTCGACCAGCCGTTCACACGCGCCCGGCCAGCTGGCCAGCCGGCGGCTCCACGGCAGGTCGAGGAAGTCCGGGTGCCCGGTGCGCACCTGCAGCGCGGACAGCCCGAGCGGCGGGCTCATCGCGCGGCCTCGGCGGCGATCCCGAGGTCCTCGCGCACGTCGGTGTCGAGCACGTCGAGCGGAACGCTGCCGTGGCCGAGGACCGCGCGGTGGAAGGCGACCACGTCGAAGTCGCCGCCCAGGGCGGCCTCGGCCGCCGCGCGCAGCTCCAGAATCCTCGTCCGCCCCATCCAGTACGAGGTGGCCTGACCCGGCCACGACGCGTAGCGGGCCACCTGGCCCTCGGAGAACCCCTGGCCGTAGCCGGTGTTGTCGCGGAAGAAGTCGACCGCCCGATCGAACGTCCACTGCTCGGCGTGGATGCCGGTGTCGACCACCAGGCGCGCGGCGCGGAACGCCTCGCCCTGCAGGCGGCCGACGTCGCCGAACACATCATCCTCGTACCAGCCGAGGTCGCCGGCCAGCCACTCGGCGTAGAGCCCCCAGCCCTCGGCGAAGCCGGTGAACGTGACCACCCGCTGGAACAGCGACAGGTCGAGGTCGTGGGCGACCCCGATCTGCAGGTGATGGCCCGGCACCGCCTCGTGATAGGCGAGCGTGCGCATGCCGAAGCGGTCCTCGCCGCCGCCCGACACCGTGGCGAAGAACGCGCCGGGCCGGTCGTTGTCGAGCGATGGCCCGACGTAGAAGCCGCCGCTCGGCACGCCGGTCACGATCACCTCCGCGGTGGGCAGGAGGTCGAACACCGACGGGACCCGCTCCTCGGCGTCGTCGATGATCGCGGCGTAAGCAGCGAGGACGTCGCCGGCATCGACGTGGCCGCCGTCCACCGCCACCCGGGCGATCTGCTGGGCGAGCGGCGCGCCGTCGGGATAGCCGAGCTCGGCGAAGCGCTGGTCGAGCTCGCCGTGGATGCGGTCCAGCTCGTCGAGCCCGAGCTGGTGCAGCTGGTCCGCGCTCACCTCGGCGGTGACGTGGTGCGAGAGGGTGTAGGCGTAATACTCGTCGCCGCCCGGGTACTGCCACACGCCGATCTCCGCCGGCGCGCGCCCCTCCTGGGCGGCCAGCAGCTCGTCGAGCAGGCGGTAGCCGGGGATGACCGACCGGGCGATCGCGTCGGCGGCGCGGTCGAGCAGGTCCTCGCGCGCCGACCGGTCGAGGTCGAGCTCGGCGAGCTTTGCCTCGAGCGCCCCGTAGAACGGCGTCTCGCGCGGCGAGGCCGCGGCGATGGCCTGGATGCCCGGCCGCGACCACTGGATCAGGATCCGGGGGGTGACGATCCCGCCGTCCTCGAGCCGGGCCAGGACGTCGCGCACCTGCCGCATCTGCCCGCCGACCGCGCCCAGCCGGCTCACGTAGCGCTCGGCGTCGGCCTCGCCGTTGACCGGGTGGATGTCGGTGAAGAAGAGCTGCGTGTTGATCGCGGCCGAGTTCACCACCGGGGTGATGCGGTAGTCGAGGTCGGACAGCGCGCGGCCGCGCACGCGATCGTCGAGGTACCAGACGTAGGCGTCGAGCGCGATGCGCTGCTCGCGCTCGAGCGCGCCGCGGTCGAACCCTCGGGCCAGCTCCAGCACGATCTCCTCCACCTCGCCGCTCTCGCGGGAGAAGTCGTCGGACAGATCGTCGAGGAAGCCCTGTCCGACGTCGATCTCGCCCTCCAGCCCGAGCTCGACCACGCTCATCGGGCTGCGCTGGAGCAGGATCTCGAACGATCGATCGAGGAGCTCGTCGAACGCCAGGCCGGTGAGCTCGGCGCGCACCTCGGCCGGGGTCGGCAGCGGCTGCGGCTCGGACACGGGCGGCTCTCCGCCCCCATCGCCGCCGTCGCCGTCGCCACAGGCGCCCAGCCCGATCACCAGCGCGAGCGCCATGACTCGGCCCTGCATGGCGCCGATCGTCCGACCTTCGCCGGCGGCAAGCCAGCCGATTCGCCGGCTGTCAGCAGGAATCAGGGAGATGGCTCACGGGGCGCACGGCGCGCCGGCCGCGGCCCACTCCTTGAAGCGCGCCACGAACTCCGCGTGCGGGACGGACACCGGCCGGCGGCCCACGCCCGGGCTCCAGCCCCACAGGACCAGCTTGTCGCGGCTCACGTGCTCGATGAGCGCCTTCATGTCCTTGCCGCCGTTCAGGCGCGGGTCCTTGAGCCGGCGGCACAGCTCTCCGCTCTTCAGCCCGATGAAGACCATCTTCCGGTCGGGCGGCGGGAGGTTCCAGTTCGGCGCGCCGGGCGGCATGTGCGGGCCGTAGCTGGCCGGCGGGTTGGCGGCCGCGTGGCAGGTCGCGCACGGCAGCCCGAAGGCTCCCTTGCCGTCCACGCCGCGCCGCACGCCCAGCGCGTGCACCCGACCGTCGTCGAACTGGAGCGGGGCGTCGCCCGGGATGTGGCAGTTCTGGCACCGCGGGTGCTGCAGCACCGCGCGCACCGTCTCGAACGCGGCCACGCCGCGCGAGCGGTTCACCGGCGCACCGGGTGCGGCCAGCGCCACCAGCGCGGCGCCGGCGATGGTCGCCAGCGCGAACACGGCGATGAGCGCGCGCCTGGATCGAGGCGAGAGCCGGCCGATCATCGGCGTCATGACGCCTCCAGCCTGAACGGCAGCCGCCGGAAGCGCTTGCCGGTGGCCGCGAACAGCGCGTTGGCCACCGCCGGCGCGACCGGCGGTGTGCCGACCTCGCCGACGCCGCCGGATTTCTCGCGGCTCTTCGCGATGTGGACCTCGACCTCCGGCATCTCCGACATGCGCAGGATCGGATAGTCGTGGAAGTTGGACTGCTGGACCCGGCCTGCCTTGATGGTCAGCTCGCCGTGCAGCGCCGCGGTCAGGCCGAACGCGACCGCCGACTCGAGCTGCGCGCGCACGCCGAGCGGGTTGACGCAGATGCCGCAGTCCACCGCGCAGACCACGCGATGGACCCGCACGCCGGCGCCGCTCACCGACACCTCGGCGACCTCGGCCACGAAGCTGCCGAACGACTCGTGCACCGCCAGCCCGCGGAACCGGCCGCGCGGCAGCGGCTTGCCCCAGCCGGCCTTGGCCGCCGCCAGCTCGAGCACGCCGAGGTGGCGGCCGTGGCCGCGCAGGAGCTGGCGCCGGTACGCGAGCGGATCCTTGCCGGCCGCGTGGGCCAGCTCGTCGATGAACGTCTCCATCACGAACGCGGTGTGGGTGTGGCCGACCGAGCGCCACCACAGGACCGGGATCGGCGACTTCGGCGAGTGCAGGTCGACCAGGTGGTGGGCCACGGCCTTGACGTACGGCGAGTCGGCCGCGCCCTCCACCGACGTGCCGTCGACGCCGCCCTTGATCATCGCCGCGCCGAACGGCGTGCCCTCGAGGATGGACTGCCCCACGATCGTCTGCCGCCACGCGACCGGCCTGCCGTTCGCGCCCAGCCCGACCCGCAGGTGGTGGGTCCACATCGGCCGGTAGTAGCCGCCGCGGATGTCGTCCTCGCGGGTCCACACGACCTTGATCGGAACGCCCAGCCGCGCGGCCTTGACCACGTGGACCGCCTCGGCCACGAAGTCGCTGGTGGTGGTGGCCCGGCGGCCGAAGCCGCCCCCGAGGAACGCGGTGTGGATCTCGACCTGCTCCGGCTTCAGCCCGGCGATCTCGGCGGCCGTCTTCTGGTCCATGGTCTGGAACTGGGTGCCGGTCCAGACCTCGCAGCGCCCGGCCGACAGCCGCACGGTGCAGTTGAGCGGCTCCATCGGGGCGTGGGCGAGATAGGGGAACTCGTAGTCCGCCTCGATCGTCCGGGCCGCGCCGCGCAGCCCGGCCTCCACATCGCCGGCGCCCGACGCCACGGCCCCCGGCTTGCGCGCGAGCTCGCGGTGCTGGCCGCGCATCTTCTCGGTGTCGAGCTGCGCGCCCGGTCCCTCGTCCCACTGGATCGCCAGCGCGTCGCGCCCGAGCTTGGCCGCCCAGAAGTGATCCGCCACCACCGCCACGCCGGACGGAATCCGCACCACCTTCCTCACCCCGGGCACCGCACGGGCGCGGTCGGCGCGGAAGCTCCGCACCTTGCCGCCGAAGACCGGCGAGCGCGCCACCAGCGCGGTCAGCATCCCGGGCAGGCGGATGTCCATGCCGAACCGCGCCCGCCCCGCCACCTTCTCGGGCGAGTCGAGCCGGCGGGTCGGCTTGCCGATGATCTTCCAGTCGCGCGGGTTCTTGAGCCTGGCCTCGGCCGGCGGGGCCAGCTTCTGGGCCGCCTCGGCCAGCTCGCCGAACCCGAGCTTGCGCCGGCCGGTGATGACGTGGCCGCTGTCGACCCGGCAGCGGATCGCCGGCACCTTCCAGCGCTTCGCCGCCGCCCGGATGAGCATGTCGCGCGCCATCGCGCCGGCCTGGCGGTAGCGGTCGAACTCCGACCAGGTCGAGCTCGAGCCGCCGGTCATCTGGACGCCGAACGAGGTGTGGGCGTAGGCCGGCGCGGCCGGGGCGTGCTCGACCCGCATGGTCGACCAGTCGCAGCCCAGCTCCTCGGCGATGAGCATCGCCATCGTCGTCCAGATGCCCTGCCCCATCTCGGAGTGGGCGATGAGGACGGTGACGCCGCCGTCGTTGCCGATGCGCAGGAACGCGTTCGGATCGGGCAGCGGGCCGGGCGGCGCGCCGGGCGCCGCGGCCCACACTCGCCCCCGCGGGAGGATGTGCATCCCGATGATGAGGCCGGTCCCGGCCACCGTGGAGGTGCGCAGGAACTGGCGCCGATCGACGTTCATGCCTTCCTCCGCGAGAGCTCGGCCGCCCGCTTCACCGCGGCGCGGATCCTGAGGTAGGTGCCGCAGCGACATATGTTGCCCGACAGCGCGGCGTCGATGTCGTCGTCGGTTGGGTCGGGCCTGGCCGCGATCAGCGCGGCCGCGCCCATGATCTGCCCGGGCTGGCAGTAACCGCACTGGACCACGTCCGCCTCGATCCAGGCGAGCTGGACCGGGTGGGACGCCTCCGCCGACAGCCCCTCGATGGTGGTGACCGCGCGACCGCCGACCGCCGCGACCGGCAGCACGCACGAGCGCACCGCATGGCCGTCGATGTGGACGGTGCAGGCGCCGCACTGGGCCATCCCGCAGCCGTACTTGGTGCCGGTCAATCCGAGCAGATCGCGCAGCACCCACAGGAGCGGCATGTCGCTGGGCGCCGCGACGTCGTGGTCCTTCCCGTTTACCCTCAGCTTCATGAACGCGAGCCTCCGGCGTGGCAGGGACGTCCAGGCCAAATAAAGCGGCAGCCGTCACGAGTCAAGCGGACCGGCCTCGCCGCGTCGCTTTGTTGTTATGCTGCGCCGGCTCATGGGTGCTTCGGGAGGTGGGTCGATGGGCAAGAAGCGGAGCTACGCCCTCGCGGGGGCAGGCGCGCTGGCGGCGATCGTCGTGGTGCTGGTCGGCGTGATCTTCCTGTGGCCGAGGCGGCCGGCCGAGGATTGCTCATTCTCGTCCCTGCAGCGCTCGGTCGGCATCGACCTCGAGGCGCAGGTCGGTGACCTCGACGTGGTGAAGGGCAAGCTCGCCATCGCCGACTCGCAAGTTCGCGAGTACGACGCGCTCCTGCGCGACTACGCCCTCAAGTACGACACCGCGTGCCGCGACGTGAGCGCGAAGCGGATCGGCTCCGACGAGTACGCCTGCCTGCGCCAGAACATGACCGCGGCGCTGGAGAAGGTCCGCCAGTTCACCCAGGCGGTCGAGGCGAGCAAGGGCCTGTCCGACCCGGCCGCGCAGAAGGAGATCGCCCACCGCCTGCTCGACGACCTCCTGGGCGACAAGGCCGCCGCCACCCGCGCCAGCTGCAGCTCGGCGATGGTGG
>Ga0193753_10001096_pt1 | contig 23958 bp, 18 predicted proteins | sample H1c2metaG_FD_144925 | JGI IMG/M metagenome (GOLD analysis project Ga0193753, IMG submission 144925) | Soil microbial communities from a riparian zone of the East river system, Colorado, United States - H1c2 | ecosystem: Environmental > Terrestrial > Soil > Riparian zone | place: USA: East... | reverse complement strand
TCGGTGGCTAGTTCACCGGGAATTGTCTTCTTGATTGCGGCCAGGCCTTGTTCCGCGGCTTGCCGGGAGTTTTCCAAAGCTGTGGCCTCGTTCGACAACTGGAAGATTTGTTCCCACAGTATTGCTTGATTGCCATGAATTCGGAAGACCAGCAATGGCTCGCGCAGCTTCTCATGCAAGGCTAACGCCTTTTCGAGTCGTTCCACGCCTTCGTGGAGAGCTTTCAAATCGCCTGTACGTAAGGCCACTTCCGCCAATGTATTTAGCGCCGTTGCCTTTGCGCCTGGAGAACGTGCGTTCTCGGCCATTTCCAAGACTTGTTCTGCAAAACCGGCCGCCTCCTTAAATTGGCCGAGATGCATCAGACACTGCACCCTAAGTTGCCAGCACCGAAGAACTCCGTCTAATTGGCCTTCGCTCTGCCACACCGACGCGGCCCGGGCAAAATGCTCCGCTGCCGTTCGCCAATCGCGGATGCCAAGTGCATCATTGGCTTCACGTTCAGCGGCAAGCGCTTCATCCAACTTTTTGGAATCAGGCTGGAAATCATGGCAGGCGAACCGTTGTGGCAACGCGGAGTGCAGATTCAACCAGAGCTTTCGACGCTGCATGCCGCTCATGCAACCTAGTGGAACTGTCACCCAGTGTCCGGAAGTCTCTACGAGCAGCAGATCACGAGAGCACGTCCAAAGTCGTCGCCAAACCGAAGACCAGTCAAAACCCAGCGGGACTGGCAGACGATGAAGACGGTAAACCTCATTTCCTTTGTCCGGGTTCACATGGAGTTGTCGAGGCCGATGGACGAGATGATACAAGACGTGTTTTACGCTTGGATAAAACACTCGCACTTGAACCACATTGGCATACTGCACGAAATCATTTGTTTTGCTTGGCCCAATCAACCGAAGGCTACTCGCTTCGAGTTCTAGTTTCCATCGCACCAGATAGAATTCGCGCAAAGCAAACCAAAGTGGGATCGCCAAGAGCGGCACGCCCGAGTATTTGACATGCGTCTGAATGGCCAGCAAGCAAGTCCCTCCTACACAAAGCGTGGTTACCAGAAGCATGCGCCAGAAGATTCTCATTTGAATGGCCTCCAATCTCGATTTACCCAAATGGGCCATCCACAACTTCTGACACGCGGCAGCGAACTCGCGACCTGATTGATGTCAAAAGTGCCTCTTCATCGCTCTGAGATAAAACGGAGGTGTTGAGCGGAAGCATTTGTTCGCTTCGCCCCTTGAGCACTACCAGCCGATCCGCACGGCGGATTTGCGTGCCTTTAGGACGGGAACGAATCAACACATCCGAAACTTCATTCCAGTGAATTCCCCATGAATGCGAAGGGTTCGCCGATGCAATACCTTCGGGAGTGACCAGAATGTGTGTCCGCAGTACTTGCCAAGACGAAAAAAAACTCGCCAGACCAAACAAGCATGCGACTACCCCAACGGCGGTCTGCAAAAGAGTTTTGTGATAAACTGCAAGCAGCACAATTCCCGGCACGAGCGCAGCGCAGTCCCACAACAGTGCTGCGACTATGGCCGTCCTGCATGGCTTGAAAACTTGTGCTGGCTGCTTTTGTTCCATTCGTCTCCCCGCTTGCCGGGCCAAGGCCGGCATCCGCGCTATTGTGTGGCTTCCTGACGCGACGAAGCAGCACGGCCACACGGACTTTGCGAAACAACGTTAGCTGCCGGCAACGCTGGGCTTCGCTGTTTTCAGCAGATGTACTCACAGAATTTTGTACTGCGAAAGCCTAGCAGACAATCACCAAAGTTCCGACTGCCGAAGTGAAAGTGACGCGAACCGACGCAGTCCAGCAGCGGAGAAAATCCTTAACGATCTGCGCGCTCCTGGAACAGCATAGGCTCAGATTCGGGTTCGCGTTTAGGCGCGTGGCCGAGGGGTAGGATCACCACGGGGAAATCATGCACCAGATGCTTGCGGCGGCGAGTGAACATCCAGACCAGAAGCACGAAGCAGCAAAAGGCGAATCCCATGAACAGGTAGTGGCCGTGCTCCTCGATGAGGCCATCGAGGAATCTGGTCACTTGCAGCACGTATTGAGTCGGATGTTCCATAGACTCTTTCCCACTGCTTCGATCATGCACGTTTGACGCAGAAACCGCAAGCCATGTTCGTTGCCAATGGTTGCCAATGGCGACAATATTGCCCCCTTTCCGCCCCGGCCTGCACGCGCTTGGGAGAGCGTGAGACCGGGGCGTGCGTCGCTCAAACTCCAACCGCTTCGCCGCGCGCCTGCTGCTGTTGCCCCTGCGTCCGGGCAACGGCGCGACGCGCCACCCGGCCGATTTGCGCGATGACGTTCTCCTTCTGGTCCTCGGGGAGGTCCTTCACGAGAAGCTCGTAGGCGCGCTTCATCTCCGGGTTGCGGTTGATCTGTTTCAGGACGCCTTCACGGATGCGTTGCTGGCGGTCAATCTCGCGCACTTCGTTGAGGACGACGGTGCGTTCGAGCCGCTCGCGGGGCATCGCTTGAACGTAGGCCCAATACTTGGGGTTCTCTTTGATGTAGGCATCAATCTTGGCATCCACTTCCGGATTGCTCCGAAAGGTGGGCGTGTCTGACGGGGCGGCATTGCCGCCGGCGCTCGGTGGCGCTGAGGATTTCGGTTTGCTCATAACGATTCGTGTTTTGGTTTTGGTTTGCGCGGCATCTGCCGTGTTCGCCAGCACGAGGCGATGTAACTGCCCCGCTCCAGCAAAGTGTCTTCATGGTTTGGGCACGTCGGGTTTTTCAGGCGTGAACGCGGGCACATCGTTCGTCGGGGGAGACGGGACGGCGGAAAGCTTTTGAAGTTCCTTGCCGAACTCGACGACGCGCTGTTCGTTGGTCGCAAGACGGACATTCAGAAGCGCGTTGTTGCGGGCCACGTTCTTCATTTCACCCAGCACGGTCTGCAATTCACCGTAGGACCGAGTGAGTTTCGCGGCTTCGCCCATTACGCGTGCCGTCGCTTCCCGCTGGCGGTTCATCTCGGCGGCCAGGACATCATTGGTGGGCGGCGGCGCAAACGCGGCATCCGGTGGCGGGTTCAGCAAATTGGCCGTATTCACTGGACCAGGATGCAGATTCCAGCGGGCGGAAGCTTCGATGCGATAGATGGGATGCTGTTCGTGCATCGTCTCCGGGTGATTCGGGTCAACGAAGCGGCCGACGTGGTAGGCGCGCACGACCTCGCCGTAGCGAACGGCCTCGATGGGTTCGACTGCCGGTGGCGGGGTGGGGCGAAGAACGAGCTGCGGACGCGACGCGCACGAAGCGACCAGCGCGAGTGGGATGAAGGCGAGATATTTCATGGCTGAAACAATGGGGTTGAGTTTGGTCTGGCCACGTCCAGTGTCGGTGTAGCAGCCACACCAAACGCAGCGGTTGGGAGAGAGGCAGGAGAGTTGGCTTTCGCTTCCTCGGCAAACGGCTTCAACGAACCGCCGATGGCGGCCTCGCTGCGGTCAATCGTCTGAACAACGTAGAGGTAAAACTGTTTTCCACTCGGAACGCGGACATAAAATCCGTCGCGTTGAATCGCGTCGTAGATTCGCTGCGCATAAACAGAGAGAACTTTTTCCGCGCCCTTGAACGGCGCGTTGTTCAGGGAACGACTGTCCACTGAGCCGAAGATGGTCTGCTCCTTTTCCGTCAACGAACTCGCAGCGCCGGAAAGGAACGTCGCAGCAAAAAGTTTGATCTCCGCCAAATTGTCGGACTTGATAGTTCGGCCACGCAGACCCGCGCTGCCGTCGGTAATGCCCCAGCCTTCCTGGTCACCGGAGAATTCCCGGTCGAGGGCAACGCCCTTGAGCCGCAGTTCTTCGCCACCCTGCCAGACGAACGTCCAGCTATTGCCGCTGGCGATACGCTCCCGATGCCGGTCAGTTTGCGCCGTCCCGTGAACCTCCGTGCCGGCGGGAATCACCAGCTTGCCCGCGTGGTAAAATGCTCTCGGTCACGAGACCGACGATGGGCGTCTGTATCGACGCCGAGTCCACCGTGATGACGGTTTCACAAGGAATCAGCCGCCCGTACGGCGCGTAGATCGAGCCGAGCGATTTCGGTTCAGCAACACCCGCGCTGGCGTCGGCGAACAAACTGATGGGCGCGAGCTGAGGGGCGGGCGGCTCTTGCTTCGGCTTCTCAACAACTGCTTTCGGAGGCTCGTTGGCTTTCGCAGGTAACGGCGGTGGTTCTGGTTTGGGCTGCGGCGGGCGAAACGGTTGCATCGGGCGTTCGATGCTTTGCACCACCTGGGGGCGGTCAGTCGCATTGGTCGCCAAATGCGTGACGCGAACATCCATATCGCCAGAAGCCGATCGGTCGCGGAACACGCTGAACAAGAACAAGCCGCCGCCGAAGATCACGGCGAATAAAACCAGCTTGCCGCTGCGGGTTTTGAAGAAATTCAGGAAGTCGCGGGGTTTCATGGTTTGGCAGGAGTTTGTTTGGCGTTGGGCGCATTTGTGGACGGGAGAAGCGACCCTCCGTCCGTGTGGTACGACTCTGCAATCGCTCGACGGAGCGCTTGGCGTGCAAGAGCTTCACACTCTGGAGTCATTTCGGCGGTGGACGACGGCAACGGTGCTGCTTGTCCTGTGGCGGCACTTGCTGGGAGACCAGGCAACCGACTCACCAACACGCTGAACTCGTTCTTGAGGGAGAGTTCGTTGCGTCCACCATCCGGCGTGCCGGTAACGGCGAAATACACTGTGCTCGCGGAGTTCGCGGGCAGCACACCGGGCGCGTCGCTGATGGATTGGAAGTAAAGCCGGTTGCCAACGCGCACGCAGAAGCTCTCCGGCAGATAGCGAATGTCCCGCTCGGACTTGTTCCGGAGTGTGACATGGAAAACGAGCGTGTCTTCCGGGTTGAAACGGAACACCTCCTCGACGCGAATCTCGTAGTCATTGAAATCCGTGATTTGCGGTTGGTCACCGAACGCCCTGGCTTCAGCGCCGGCCACTGCGTCCGGTTGTTGTTTCTTCAGCAACGGGAACGCCTTTGCCTTGTCCAGCAACGCAAGCAATCGCGTCGGCGTGACCTGTGGCGCGGACTGGATCGTATCCGCTGCCGTCCGATCTTCGAGGTTGAGCGCCAGTACGGGTGTGTCGCTCTCGACTAACTCGAAGACGTAGGTGCGCTTGTTCCATCGGATATTAAGATTCGTCGCCGCCTTGCGCGCGAGCGCACGGACGGACAGGAACGACGAGCCCTTCGTGTGCGCGAGTTGGAAGTGTCCCGGTGTCTTTCCGTCGGCAGTGATGCCTACGGCGTCAATCGCCGCGATCGGGCCGGGCAGACTGATGGTGGTGACGCGATTGGTCGCCACGGGCACGGTGATGACGGTGCGCTCATCGAGCCTTACGCTCAGAATGGCCTCGGGTGGTTCAGCGAGCGCGACGGTTGCGGCCAGTAGGAGGATGCTAATTGGTGATTTCATATTTGAAGTCGCCGACAGCGGTTGGGAAACGACCGTTGGCAGCCATGTTGGGGTTGCGGAGCAGACGGAGACTGAGTTTGAAATTGAACGCCTCGGTGAATGCCTTCTCCTGAAAGATGCCGGTGCGGATGACCTGGCCGGAAACGGTGGCGAGGACTTCATTCTCGCGAGTGGAGAGAATATTAATCTTCGCGATCTCGGGTTTCTGGTGGAGTTGCTTGGAGCGGAACTCAACCGCCTCGCGCGTTCGATGGTCCTGAGCCTTCTGCAATGCGGACTTGAGGAACAATTGCCGCAACAAATCCGGGTGATCGAAGTCCTTCGGGTTACGCTGAAGGAGTGTGACCGCTGCGAGTTCGGCCTGTTGCGCGTGCAAATCCTTCGCCTCCTGAAACTGAAGCAAGGGGCTGATGTAGTAGGTCTGCGCCGGGTCAATGATGACAACACGCTCGCGCTGCTTGAACTGTTCGATGATGTGGTAACGGTCGAGCGCTGCGACGCCGGTCACGGCGACAGCAACGAAGAACCAGAACCACGGCAGGCGGTCGCGCTGCGCGAACAGTTGCGTCGGGTCAAATTTCTTGCGGGCGAGGCGAGCGGGAGCGCCATTGCCGGTGGGCGTTTCACGCGGGCGGAGTTCGGTGGTTTCCATAGTGTCAGTAGTAGTGGCCTTTGGTTTTGGCGATGAGGTCACGAACAGAACGGTCGCCGGTGATGTCGTCGCCGGGACGACCGCGAGCGGCGCGGGGCGGCAGTCCAGAGCCAGCAATGATGATTGCTCCGGCGCTGCCGTGGCCGGCGGCGGTCGAAAGTGTGCTGAGAACCGCAGCCATCCCGGCCGCACCAACCGTGGCAAGCGGGAGACCGGTCGAGGAAGCCACAGCCGCCGCACCCGCCGTGGTTGCAGCCGTCTGGAAGAAACTTCCAAACGCCCCAGAGATAAGCTGGCCTCCCGCGAGTGAGCCGTAGCTGAGAACCTTTTGAATGACGACCGGCGCGGAAATGGTGCTGAACACAATCCAGAACGCGACGACGGCAACGCCGACGGTCGCTTGCAGCGAATAAAAGGAGGCGGTCGGGTCAAAGAAACGCGACGACGGGTCGGTCATGAAATCAAGAATGCCCTGGGTGATGAGCGCCGCGACGGCCCAGCCGAGCGGCCAGATCAGCACGCCCATAATGTGCATCAGGTAACGGCTGCCAACGGATCGGAGCGGACGAATCGCCATGAATCCGATGAGCAAGGGCGAGAGAGCGTAGGCGGTGAACAGGATGAACTTCTGGATGATGTAAGCCCAAAAGAGCAGCAACGACGCGAATTGGCCAACGAGCCAAAGAATGCCGGTGATGAGGATCTCGACAGTGAATGCGTTCAGGTCACCAATAATGTCCCACCACGAGCGGTCGTTCCCTGTGTCGCGCTTGATGACGAGCAGTTGATTGTATTGCTCGTGAACCTGTGATGGGTCAACGCCGAGACCGTCGAGGATTGAGGTCTGCAAAAGCTGCTGCGCCTGGTTTCCCCACAGCGGGAGCATTACAAGGAGCGCCGTCAGCACGAACATTCGCACCATGTGCAGCATGAGCGTCTTGGCGCTGAAGCCGTGGACGACCAAAAGGATCGTCCCGACGATGAACAACATGAACGCCACGATGCGGAGCAATTCGTGCAGCTCCGCGCACTTTTGCAGAAACGTCGGGAAGAGTTGTTCAAAGGTTGCCATACGTCGGGACGATTTGAGGTTGGGTTATGGGGTCGGGAATGCGGTGGGCGCATTCATCAGGCGGAACGTCTGCCCGTATTTCTGCACGGCTTCGGAAAACTCCGCGTGTTGCTGTTCTTTCTTCGCCTCAATCTGACGCTGGGCGTCGTTGCGGTTGGCAACGTCTTGCACGAGGGCGGAGGCCGTGGTCTGATTGATTTCGTAGTCCGTGTTGTTGAGTGCGGACGAGAGGCCGATGAGAACACCGGTCAACTTCTGCACCTCCGCGTCCGTTGTGGCGCTCTTGAGAGCCGTGGTGGTCCGGGCGATTTCCTCCTTCAACGCAATGCGCCGGGCAGTCGCGTCGGTGGATACGGACAGGAAGTTGTCCGTGGTCTTCTGCACGGCGGCGACCGGCAAATACGGGGCTTCAAGCCGCGTGACCGCTTTGCCATTGGGCGTGTTGAACGTCGTGCCGATGCTGGTGAACAGCCCATTCGCGTCGTAGAGCATTGCTTCGCCCGCGTCAACTGCGCCTTCGAGCGCCGTCAATGTCTGGCCGAGTTCCGTTTTGCGCAGGTCGGTAACGAGCGGTTGGACCGTCGTGAGCACGACCGCCTTCGGATCGCCAAACAGACTTTCGTAATGTTTGAACTCGTTGAGTTGATCTTCGAGGGCCTGGATTTGCTGAACCTGGTTCTGAATCATCTCGACGTATTTCGCGATTTCCTGCGCCGTGTTGATGACCGATTGGATGGTGTTGGCCGGGTCGTAAACGATCCATTGCGCGCGGGCCGATAAGGTGACGCCGAGCGTCACGAACGCGAGTGCGATGAGTCTTTTCATGGTGTGTCTTTCGTTATGTTTGCGGACCGGCAGCGACACGCCGCCAATCACGGGAAAGGTTTACCACTGAGGACGACCGCGAGGGTGTATGTGCTGCGCAAGATGCGGAGAAGTCCGAGCGAAGGAAAGAGAACGGGCAGGAAAAGACCGAGCAAAGGCCGCACATTTGGCCGCTGGTAGCCCGTATGCCCTACCTCAGACTGATTGACAGACCGCGAGGTTTTCCTAACCTTTGCAGACCATTCGGACCCATGAGCGCAAAAGTCGCATTTTTCTGCGGAGCACGACGGGCAAAGCATCGCTTCCACCATGCGCTCTTCTACCGCCTTCGCGTCATGGCATTCCTGCTTTCCTGGCCTGTTTTCCAGCCCATACTTTGCGAAGCCCAATCGTTAAACGTAGAACTGATTTCCCAACCGATCCTGAACGCACCTTTAATCGTTACGATCTCCTCGACGGGTAAAGTCGGAGTCGAAAACGGTTTGAAGCAGGTCAGTGAAATCCTGACGGTGAATGGCAGTCGGGTCGTTGACTTGGGAACTGCGAGAACTCCAGGCTTCTACGAGTTCCGGTTCCGCGCTGCCGAGCAATCCAAGTGGTTGATGGTCCCTGTGCTTTCCGATGGCATTCCCACAAAACCAAAGCCTGTCGACCTGTCCAAGGCAGAGGAAGACGCGCTGCTCAAATTCCTTCAGTTGCACACGAAAGACCGATGTGGTGACAGTTGGAAGAAATGGCCATTGGGGGCACAAATTGGAATGAACATCGTCAAAGTCACGACTGCGGGCGTTTTAATCATCGCCTGTCCATTCGAAGCGGTTGCCTGTGGGCCTGCAGCCGCAGAAACCGTCAGTCTGACTTTTGATTTCGCGATCGATTTCGAGATGTTCCAAGCCCAGGAATTTCACAAGGCACGGCTCCTTACCAAGACCCAGATGGAGACAGTGATGACGCTATTGAAGCGTGTCAAACAAGGGAAGTCAGCTCTAAGCATTCGCGGCAAGATGGACGCTGCTTTCGCCGCGATGGACTTAGTGCTTTTGGAGGTGAATGATAAAGACATCCAAATCATCTTCGGCATGCAGGTCGATGAGGCAAAGAAGGCGCGAACACTTATCACAACGTTCAAAAGAAAATGAAAATGGATAAACTTACGTTTCGCCGTCCAAGTGAAATGACTTGCTTCCGAGAGATTGGGGATTGTGTAGCCCGTCTCACAAGAGCATCCTGCCTGACGTTGATTTTGTTCTTTGGGGCGACTGTTTGGGGTGCATCTCCGAATCACGAACTGAAGGTTCGAGACGTTTACCTCCGATTAGAAGGTAATTCTCTTGTCGCAGTTACGGACGATGGAAAACTTCTCGCGGCAAACCCGATTGCTCTCCTTCAAGGCGATGTGGTTGAAGTGGAGCTGTTGCAGATAGGCAATTTCAACCCGACCTCAGAGATTGAATTGGCGACTTGGAAATACACATGGGAATACCACAGTGGCGGTTTTCTCGGAATTGGGGGAACTGATCATAAAGATGATGTTTTCGCTCACGTCAACAGAAGACTGGGAACGGGCGGAAACATGAATATATCAGTTCAGCTTCCGGGAGCTGATAAGTACGAGGTTCAGCCAAAGTCCGGAAGGCAACGAGGAATCCTGGCGCTGAGGTCTGGTCAATTGGTGATTGCGGGCGCCGTTGGCAACCTGACACCGCCAGAGAATTACGGCAAAACAGACAATCGGGCCAAGCGGACAGGAAGGACGCAAACGTTTTCGGCAGAAGGCAAAAATATCCTCCACTTTCGAGTTTACGTTAAACGCGCCACTATCAAAGACAAAACGGACCAATGAAAATACTCAAACCACTTGTTAAAAACGAGAGGGCGTCTGCCTCAAAGAATGTGATTATCGGACTCCTCCTCGTTCTTGTCGTAATCTTCGGCATCATACTCTTCAAATCCGGACGCAGTCCGACTCCGCCATCACCTATCACGCCGCCGAGTCCACCATCACAGGCTGATCTCTCGGCAATGGAGAAAAATCTGACTGCGGCCTTCACAAAGGCTCAGGAGGATAATGTGAAGAACTACCGTATGCTGCTTGAACGGGCTACGGCAACAAACATTGCACTGTTCAATCAGATTACAAATCAATCGGCGGCTGCAGCAGCGGAACGAGCCGCCCTAAGCAATGAGGTCGCGTATCTGAAGGAAATGATCTCCAAAATGACAAAGTCGCCCGACCAGGCGAGCAATACTTTGGCGACGACAACGAGCGTGAAACCGCCCGACCCCGGGCCGTCTGGGTCAGAGGAACCTCCGACTGATACTGGCGGCAAGAACAACATTGGGCCGCTTGCGGATCTTGCAGCAGCAGGTGTCTGCATCATCCAGCCTGAACTTTGTTTGGCCGCCCAATTTTTCGCGGCTATCCTAAAGGGACTTGGCAGCGAAGAGGCGATTGCCACATTTGAGAAAGTGTTCAAAGGTCTTCCCGTCTCACCCCCTGAACTTCGGAATCTTGCCGATCAACTGATCAAAGCCGGCGGCCCAGAGCTGATTAAGGCCCGTGAGGCGCTGCAAAAGGTGCATGATCTTACCAAGCGTCCTGAAGTCGCCGAACTTCTCAAGATGTTAAGTGAAAAGAATTTGCCAGCAGGAGTTCAAAAACTTATTGATGAATTCAAAAGGAACCCTCCCCGGACAGTGGATGATTTCAAGAAGCTCGTGAATCAGATTTTCCCAGATCTAAAACTCGACCCCGCAGCGAACGAGGCCGTTCGCGGATTTCTGGAAGCCTATGGCAAGCTATCCGGCCAAGACGTGAATCCCTACATCGAGGTGCTGAAGCAGCTGTAGCTCCTATGACTGAAACAACACCGGCCCCCGAGTCCGGCGTCTCGGCACCGGAGCAGGAAAACGACGTTATGCCAGCAGCGGCGGAGAAAGCGTCTGTCGCCTCGGATGGAAAAAGCGATGGAAACCTTTACCTGGGTGTCGTTGCCGAGATTGCGCGAGGACTCCTTCGCGTAGGCGACGGTTTGTTGGTCGCCTTGCCGCTGGCGATGTTGATTGCCACGATCGTGGTATTGCTCCAGCCACTCCGCTCCTGGCGCGCTGAAGTTTCGGTTTTGCTCGCTGGATTGATCATCGGGTTGGTCGCAGGCATCGTTCTCGGCTGGTTTGTAGGAAAGTCGTTTGTCGCTGGCTGCTGGCTCACGGCGCGGCTAAGAAGGGTCGCCCTCTATGTTCTCGGTTGGTCTTTGTTTATAGGTATCATTGGGACGATTTTTCACGATTTCCTCGTGCCGTTCTCCGAAAAAATCGAAAGGAGAATTGCTGCGGAAGGAAAGCGCATCGAGGAACAAGCAAAGAAATCGGTCAATGGCAGCCCCGAAAAGCGAGGAGCGGTCGACCTTGCGCAGGATTTGCAGAATCGGGCGGCCGAGGAGAGACGAAAAGAAGCTGAACTGCATGCAAAAGCAGAATCAGCGACCGACCCAGAGGCCAAAAAACATCTTAAAGAGGCGCAAGAAAATGCGCGGAAAGAAGCCGAAAACTATCATAAGGCGGCTGAATCCCTGGCAACGGTGGAGGACGACCCAAAAAAAATCGCCGAAGCGGTCAAGAATGCGACATCAATGTTCCAAACCAACTCCACAAGCAAAACCGTGGTGACAGGCGGTTCTCCGCCGCCAGTGTTGTTGAGAATTTTGTCCTTGGGCTTGCCCATTCCTGGCTTGCTTGGACTCGATTGGGGAGGTTTCGGATCGAAAACCGTTAGGACCGTTATCGAACGAGCCTACGCAGGCAATCCCCCCAGCGAGGACGAACTAAAGCAAATTCTTTCGATGCTCGCCAATCAATCAGAACGCCAGGCGGCGCTCGACAAAATTGAGATCATCGTTAAAGGGTTCCACGATCAAAAACTGATCACTGATGAAACGAAGTGGGCGGCGTTCGTAACAGCTCTAAAAAACATCAGGAAAAATTCTTTTAAGGAGCTGATAACGGGAGTATTTGAACTCAACCCGCCGGGTATGCCCGCAGAAACTGTTGCGGACGCGCTGTATCGGAAACTCGAGAAGATACTAGTTTTAAGCGATCAGGGAAAACCTCAATTCCCAAGCTCCGACCGTCAAGAGGAGTTCTTCGGAATCATCAAAGAACTTCGCCCGGCGGAAGCCAACGCGATTACCGAGGCTTTGAAGCAGCGAATGGGAGCCGCCAAATGAGCCGACTTGATCAAGCTCGGCAGTGGGTGCGCTCCTGGTTCGATTCTGATCCTTTAGTTTATCCCGTCACGCTTAACGCGAGGCATGACCAGGTTTTCTTTCAGACCGGCGAGGAGCTGATTGCGCGCGTGTTGCGGAGCATTCAACTGAACCAATCGGTCGTTTTGAGCGGGCCGCGCGGCTGCGGCAAAAGCAAGTGCGTGCACTTGGCAATTGAACGCGCCGAACGGCAAGGCGTCATTCCGCCGCAGGGCTGGATCAAAACTCAAGGCAACACCCAAATTCCACGCGATTACCTCTCCGAAGATGGCCTGCGGTTCCGGCTCGACAAAGATGGAACGAAGGAGAATGTCACTCCCGCAAAACAGAAGGCGCCTTTCTTCAAGTTCGCCCGGCGCGATGAAAAATTTGACGAACCGATTCGAGACCCCATCACCCGCCGCGTCGATTGCCTGATCTCGCGCTCTGGCGACCCCGAAGGGAAAAGCCGCCCGGTCTCGCGATTTATTGTTTTCCTGGACGAGATCAACCGATTTTCGGATGGCGTGCTCGACAGCCTTCTAACTGTGCTGGAAGAGCGCACGGTCATCCTGGCGGGCGACGAATACAGATTGCCAGTCGTTGTTTGTATGACGATGAACCCGCCTGGTTACGATGCCACGGCGCGCAAGTTGAGCCCGCCCCTAGCGGCGCGCATTAGCAGATCGTATCGTCTCTACACGCCGGATTTGGACGCTTTGACCGACGTTATCATACGCGGAAAACTGCGCGAACATGAGGAAAATCGATTTCATTTCGCTTTCGACATCTTGCGTGCGACCGCGGAAGCACTCGACGATGCAATCAAGCTACTTAATGAAGGAAAATCGGACGCCGTAGTTTTGTTGGGCAAACTTCCCGCTGATGCCAGGAATACATTGGCCGGATTGTTGGCCTCATTGGAGAAATGCCGCGAGGGGCGGAAGTTTTCTGTCGCGAGCGACCTGCCGGAACTCAAGAATTTGGTGACCTCGCTCGACCTCGCCATTTTAAGCGCAAAGGACGTTGAGCGTTTGATTCAGGGCAGTGATCGTTGGACCGAAGAAGAAAAGAAGGTCAAAAGCGTTCCCTGGCGCTTGCGGGAATACATCGACCAACTGAAGCAAGTTATCGAACTGGAGGAACTTTTCCCTGACGTGCCAATCTCTCTTCGGCGCAAAGCGGCCTTGGTGACCCTTTGTCTTTGGGGAGAACCGAACGCCGCTCGCGCGGATTCCTATGACTTGGCCGGTTCAGCCGAAGTCAATTTCCAGGAAGAGTGCCGTCGCGCCCTCGGCGCGATTGCCAGGATGTTCAAAGGAAAGGGTGAGACCGCTGCGAATAAACCCGGCCAAGAGTATTTGACTCCCGACACCTTGGAAATGTTGCACAGTTTGGCGAAGACTCGGGCTGGACTAAAGCCTCACATGAAAGCTGTCGGAGAACTCTGCCACTATGGACCCGATGGCCGGGCCGCTGCGGACTGGCTGCTCACAGCCATCGGATTGGCGGTCGACCGGCGCAGGCTTTGGGAAATTGCCAAGCATGGACAAGTTCCTCCCGCGTTTACAAAGGCCGCAGTATCCATTCGTGATCTGACCGATACTGTCGTCGAATGTGTTGGGCATAAAATCTATGACCGCTTCTCCGCCTCGAATCAGCCGGAACTCACCTCGAAAAAGGAACAGGCGGTCCTCGCCACCGCCCGAGTAATTCTATCCAATCCCCTGTTCGATGCTGTGGTCGCACGAGTTATCGACGATTCTGAAAATTCAAAGCTAGGCGAAGGCGGCATCCTATGGGAACTGTGCGGTGGAGAAACAACTCCCTCCATCACGCACAAGGAGGTGCGCATGTTTCGTAACGCTTTTTTGGACGCCGGTGTCACCGCAGATCGCCATGTGCTGGCATGGCTCCGGCGGGTTGCAAGCTGGCTCAAGCACAAAGACAAGAAATTCGCGGTTCCCTCGGCGATTCGGATCTGCGTGCCGGATTACGCCAAAGCCGCGACGACGATTATTTCCGAGAGCGTTGTCAATGAGGAACTCGTTCGCGAATTAGATCGTGCCGCTGCTTCTCCCTCTTCAACGGCGTTGGATGAACAGAACAGCCTGATAGGGGCGCTGGCCTGGGGCGGTGACGGCCACACGCTGCTCCTTCCGCAAGATACCTTGATGTTGTCAGTGGGTGATCTTCGGGACGCATCGTCCCTGGCCGAAAAGCTAAAGACTGCTGCAGATCCAATGTCGGCTTACATCCAGAGCCGTCTAAGCGCGCAGACGAAAACGGAACTCGGCGCATGGCAGACTTCGGCGGAGCCTTCATATGATTTGCTAGGAATGATTGTTGAAGATCTTAACTTGGTGGTTAAAGGGGTGTTGCTGTGGGACGAGAAGCGGTTCGCGGGCGTCGAAGTTCGAGAGGAAACCCGAACGCTGCTTTTGACCCAGCCGACCGGAAGGGAGCTGGTCCGCCTAAATAGACTTCTACTGGATGACGCCTACGCAAAGGAGTTGTCGATAGAGTTGGCAGGGTTCACCCATGTGCGCTGGCGAGCATTGGTTGAAAAGCTTGTCGAGGTGAACGATCGCCTTCAGTCCAAGGCTCCCAAACTCTGCACGGAACTTGCGAGTCTGTGGAAGACACACCTGCAAGGACCGCTCCGTGCTCTTGCCATGGACGACCTGCTGCTGAAATTCGAGTGTGCGCGCATCATTGGTGGGCTCGATTTTGATAGAGCCTGTAGGAGAGCCAAGCCGGAAGCTGTGCAAAGGGTAGCCGGTTGCCTGGACAAGTTGTTGAAGACAGACGGCGATTTCCAGAAAGCAACGAATGAGTTCATCAACGAGATCAATTCCATGCTCAATGCAGAATCTGGATTGTTCATGGTTGAAGAATTGCTCCTTCGTTTGCGAGCCGGACTAATTTTGCAGCGAGGTAAGGAGGATGAGAACCGTATCATTTTATTGGGCTGGGCGCTCGACGCCTTGGAACCGAATTACAAGGCGCTGCTAAAAGACCGCATCGGTAAAGCTGTGGAGCACTTTCCCGGCGACCAGTTCTGGGTGATGTGCAATCGGTTCCGCCTAACTCGCAGGGAAGGCTTGCAACTCGCCGAACTGATCCTTGGTGACTGCCTCGGATTCGCTCGACTCGTAAAGCTCCCGGACAACACCCGAATAGAAAGGGCCTACTCCAAGGCAGTCGAGACGATTCACCGCAAACGCAAGTAACCCCGAGTCGACTGCATGGAAACAAAGAAAGCGGACGCATGTTTGGCAGCGACGCAATTTTGACCCTCAGTGGCGCGGCTCTGCTTATTGCTTCCGCCTCGATTCTGGTACGCACCTCTTTTCGCAAGGCGGGAACGCGCGCTTGGATTCGAGGGATTCTTACAGCGCTAGCGGGCATTACAGTCATCCTGACGGCCATAGATGCCGCTCTGCCGTGGCCACGGTCGTTCGTCATCTTCTACCCGGCTGATATGGAAAGAGCGACGGAGCCGTTGAAACAGGCTCTCGAACTTCTTGGGTCGAGTGAACGAGTTGCATTTGTGCAACTACGTTCCACAAATGATCCGCCAGTAAAAGCCATCTCGCGTCCTGCATGGTCACGCGCGGGAGATCTTGTCGGAAACCCGAATCTCGCCGAACAAATCAACCGCAACGCCGCTTCGATCGCAGTGGATTCACTCCTTTGGCCGCAGCAGATCGATCAAATGGCGGAACACGTCTTGTCCACGCGTCCTTTCGAAGTGGGTCGAAAACCTAGGGATTCTGTTCTGGTACTTTTCTCGCCCGGCGCTTTTTGGGCCGGCCTTAGCGTTTCGGGCGCCGCAGTCTCAAACGCTCTCAGCCGCGTCTCCATGTCCGGTCCTCGCGAATACTTTAGCTTTCGCAGCGATGCCCCGCCGCCGGGAAAAATCACAGCGGACGTATCGCGGGGCGTGCTGATCGCCCGCATGGAAGTGCAGGACATGTATGACACGGTTTTGGTCATCCGCATGGAATCGGTTCCGAAGCCGCGCGATGGCAAATACGCCGTAACAGTCAGGGTCAATGGCAATGAGCAGAACCTTGAATTCGACGAGAAAGCGGTCACCCGCTACTCAAGCGGAAACCTCGCATTGCTCACAACAAACCTCTCCGCCTGCTTCCGCAATAAAACAACTGCCCTCCCTGCCGGATTCAACCGGGTCGCTGTGGATCTAAGGATCAACGCACCATCCAGAGAACCGGGCCGCAGCCACGTCCTTTCGTACCATTCGGTCAACTATATTGAGGCGGTCTCCCGCAATCTCTTGATCCTTCATCCCCCCGATGGCTTGGGTGAATTGGGCGAGGAAGGGTGGCGCCAAGGCGTTTCGCCCACAGCCAGGATTCCCAACGCAGCGGAAACTTTGGAAAAGTTCTATGGAGATCGAAAAACTCCCGCCACGCTCGTACGGTCCGGCGGAGCGATGCTCGAAAAGGATGAATTTCGCCCCCCCGGTGACGGTGGTTGGAAGAATGTTGCCGCCAAAGTGATTGCTTCCTCGACAGTAGCTTTGGTGGAGCCAAGCCTCGAAACGATTTCCAGTCTGGAAGCGAGTCTCAATGCGCAAAGAAAACCGATGGAAAATCTTATTCGCGACGGGATGCATGTGCTCGTCATCGGGCCGCCAGCTCGGCGCGCGGGACTGCCATTTCCGACATGGCTACCTGCCGCGGCAACGAACGCCCCGGGTGGTGATCGTGCGCTCAAAGTTCACCGCGATCCAAGAATTTACATTTTATTCGATAATTCTCGGCCCATGTGGTTCCTCGCTTCCAAAGGGAATACCTCAAGTGTCTTGGAGCAGCAATCCGCCTTGGCCAGTGAAATCTTCTCCACATTCAACAAAACTAACCCACTCGTTCAACTGGACGGGGAACCCGCCGTCCTTTTCCCGCCGCTGGGGCGCACACCGGAAGATCCAACGCAACTCAGCGCTACCGCACCGGGCCTCTACAGCCCCTTTTTGCTCCATGCCGACTTCAGGTCTGCAGCGGTTCGCGGTCGAGGCGCTTTAGCGCAAGCTGAAGCTGACCTTTGGCCTGGCTCAATAAAAGCCCGAATCTCTGGGTTAACCGAAAAAGCGGCCGAGGAACAGTTGGGCTTCTGTTTTCGCCGTCTCGTGACCGGTGACCGTTACCCGAACACATCGGTGATCCTGTTTATCTCCGATTTTCCCCAAATCGATCCGCCTCTAGGCGAGGTTCGCATCGGCAAGAGCTTTTCGAAGAGCGCGCCGTTGCCCAGCAATGCTCCTCTCTTGAATTCCATCGCGGCTTTGGAGCAAGCGGGCGTTCGTGTTTATGTTGTTCGCTTGGTTACCGGCAAACTGGCCGACGCTTATTCGGATGCAACAGGCCAGAGAAAGAATGTGAATTCCGCGGGAGGCATTACCAACCTTAGTGGAGTCAGCCTCAGTCTTGATTGTACGCCCGAGTTTGACCCCACAGCATTGGAAAACTTGGCGAAGCGGTTGGGCAAAGCAATTGCTCTCGACATTAGAAGCCAGAAACCGCCTGAGTTGCAAGTCGCGTGGGGCGGCAGAGTTATAGATGATCGAACAAAGTACGTTCGTCCCGCTCCCCACCTCTCCTTGGAATTGGAGTCCATCACGCCCGCCTTTCCACCGAATGCCTTGTTTACAAACCCCCGCGCGGCCGTCCTCGCGGGTGATTCCAGCGCCGTTGTATCCCGCGTGCTGGGCGACGGAAGTGTCACGGTGTTCAGCTTTTCGCCGTTTGCGTGGGACATGTGGAAGCCCGATTTTGGTGATGCCCTTGATACAGTGGATGGATGGGGAATTCAGCGCTTCATCGATCTGACTGAGCTCACTGCCGCTGGCGGGGGCCTTCCGAATTTTCCCATCCTAGGCGGAGTTCAGGAATTTGGCGATGGCTCGGGGGTTCGCTTGGATTTTTGGAGCCGCTTTTCCAGTGAATCGGAGGCAAGCGTGCAGAAAATCGACGGACTTGGAGATTGCTCCCTCGTGGCCACGTTGCGTCCGGAGCATCGGATCGTCACTCATTACCGGGCCGAAACCAATGTTGACGGCAGATTTTACACCGTTGTGTCTGGAGAAGGCGAACAAGCGGCAAGGCGCAAAGATGTTTACTTGAATCTGAGGCCGGCACCTCCCACGGGGGAAACCGCTTGGGACAGCCTGGCTTTCCTGTGCTCCCTTTCCGGAGGCGCAGTGGTGGACGCAAACACGCCTTCGGCCAATGCCAATCTCAGGTACGACTACCCCTGCTCGCGGTTGGCCGTTATCGCTTTGCTCGCTATTTGTTCGCTGCTTTTTTCTCCCGCAGCCCAACCTTGGACCGCAGTTCGAATCTGGATCAACCGCCTCCGGCAAAAGACCGCTCTGGAGTCCGGCTCCCGCAATAGCAACATGACTTTGCAGGGAACGTCCGTGGAGTTTGGCCTGAGCATAGGAACGCCTGAAGCAATTCGCCAGGCAGGGCTTCCCGGAGGCCAAAGGCCGTTTGAATCCGGCGACGCTCTCGCCGCGGCCAAACCTTCGTCACTCGTTGGGTTCACCGAGATCGGGGAACGAATCGGATTGCCGCCGAGCCTGCCCTTGATGTACCTGCGGCATGCCAGCCAGTCAACCGAAGCGATCATTGTGTTGGACGTCTCCCCATCCATGTTCGTGCCGGAGGCCAGCCGTCATGCCACCAAAGTTCGGTATGCCAGCGCATTAACCAGGCTGCTGGCAGGCGTTCTTTGGCATAAAGGCGCTTACGTGCGCCTAGCCAATACTTCCGGCGCGGTGATGGAGACCTTGAGCCCGGGTTCCGATGCGGCCGACGTCGATCAGGCCGTTGCCAAACTGTTCACTCCAAAGCCCGACCAAGACCAAACCAAAGTGAACGATGGTTACATGAACAAAAACGGAGTTGTTCCTGTTTCCGATGAATTCGCTCCGGGCGCCACTGTCTTTTTCATTAGCGATTTAAGTCGATTCGAGCCCAGAGACCTGTCCCGGGAAGCAACTCGTGTAAGTGATGCCGAGTTGAAATTTCGAGTGCTGCACCTCATCGACCCAGAGGAATTTAACCTCACCGGCATGGGCAGAACAGGCTGGTTTATCCAAGATCGAAACGACTGGACCCAAGCGGATCTTTCCGCAGCCTATGAAGCGAAAGCAAAAACACTGCGCACGGTGGTAGAGAGGGCGAGTGGACTTTACGTCCTCCTATTTACCAGTGATACGCTCGTCAGGAGCTTGGAGCGGATTGCCGAGGAGGAGTTGCTCGATTGAATTCCACCTGGCAGTTGCATCGATTCAATTGGGTGCCGATTACGGGCGCCCACGAGGTTGTATTGCTGGCCGGCTGTTGTCTTCTTCTCCTAGCATTGAGTTGCGGTGCCACTTTGTTGACTCGCTTCCCCGGATTTGTGCCCCGGAAGCCGCGCTTTTTGGCTGCGTTCAAGTTTATGGGGTGGCTCGCCTATATAGCTCCGTGGCTCACCATCGCGTGCGCTGTTGTCCTGCTCATCAACCCCTTTCGCGGGAGCGTTCTGGTTCTATCTAGCAGGGCGCGCCAATCCGATGCACCAATATGGACTAAGGAATGGACCAACTCCGCGCGGCAATGGGAGACGAACTTTTCCGCCGGGACCGATTTCTTGGACGCAGGGATTCTCGTCAGCCAAATCTGCGATCGGCTCGTCCGGGAATTCCCTGGAAAACGCTGGTCAATTTCCAGCGCAGAAGACAGAAAGCTTCTTGCCGATGCCGTCCTTAATGCGCTTCGCGACCAACCGGAATGCTCAATCCCGGCTCCTTCCAGTTCGTCGCACCAATTCCAGTCGAAGCTGCCGAACTGGCTGGTCGAGAGCGTTGAAGTGACCGTCTTAAAGGGAGTCATGGAGTCCAGAAATGTTGGCGCAATTCTTGTTCAAGGAACGGATCGACAAACCAGGTTAGGGCCAGTGTGGGACACATTTCATCCAACTCTGACAAGGTCACTGTCTTACCGATATCCATTGCCGTTTGAGGCTCGAAAAGTTAAATCCGAAGGCGTCACTCGCATTCTGGAAATCCTCAACGTCCAGCAGGTAAACTCCACCACAGTGGACCTTCGTTTGTTGTTGCGCGTTTCTCCACGCGGCACTGGCGAAGCGTCTTCGCGAGTCCTCTCGTTTGCGGTTAACGGGAGCCCGCCCGCCCAATGGACCGGAAGCATCCCAGCCGCAGTCGGCGCTTTCTACATTGATTCCGAAGTGAACGTTCGGTTGAACGGAACTGGCGCGATTTTTGACCAAACCCACGCCGTTCTAAAGCTCACTTCTGCGGACAACGTGGTCCCCGACGAAACGTCATTTAATCCCCCGGAGTGGAGCCCAGTCCGGCGTTCGCCGGCAGGGATTCTGCAAGTTGGCATTGTGAATAGCGCAGGCATCGATTCCGCCCGGTTCCAGCAAGCGTGGACTCAAGCGCTGAACGCAATGAGAACGGACGCTGTTCTTGAGGAATGGCGCAATGAGGCCCGCCAACGCGGCTGGAAACTGGAACTCCTCGACAGCATCCGCAGCAGTTTCTCGGAAGGTGACGTAACGCTGGAACAATTGCCTGACGGTTTGCTCATTCGCCCCGGCCGAGAAAAGTCGCTCGAAGCGAGGATTTCGATGTTTCCAAAGTCCACTGCCGTGCAGACGCCACTCCGCGGAAGGAGATCCGCTTCGGAACCGCCTGGTTATTACTCATTTGGAGAACTCCCGTTGCCAGCTCCGCTGTTGCCGGCAGCTCAGTCGTTCTCTTTAGATAGCCTAGGAGCTTTCGAAGTCCTGAAGGATACGATTCGTTCCCGCCTCATGGGTACTCCACTCCAAAGCCACCTGCTAACCCGCGGTGCAACGCGGAAGGACTTTGAGCAGCGTCAGATGATTCTGCGTTTGCCCGGCGCTGGGTCCAATTCCACCACGGCCACCTTTATTTTTGCTCTGCAGGATACCAACCGCCTCGTCCCATGGAATTCTACGGAAGCTGTGGCCGCTGCAAACAACGTTGACTACACACGGGCTGGCGTCTTCTGGCAAATGGCGCTACAGGCTGTTGATCTGGCAGCAAGGCCACTTCAGAAAGATTTCTCACCAGCGGAACTCGCAGAGAAAGACGCGCATCCTGTCATCTTGCTTAACTCTTCAGATATGTCAGCCATTCAAGCAGCAGCTTCTCTCAAGCCGGTAGCATTTCTGTCTATCTGCCTTGCCGCATGGTGCGGATTATCCGCAATAAGTGCGCCAAAGCGTCGGGACGGCGAGCCTCCGCAAAACTGAAGCTCCCTATCTGAAGCGATTGGCATGGTCCCGTGGTCATTCTTTATTTTTGATGTCCACACAATTCCCGATCACCCTGTGATTGGTAAAAGGTGAGTTATTCCTCGATGCGCAGGAGTTTTGTTGATGGTTGGAACGTTACCCCGTCAATCCGTTGTTCCGGTAACTGCACGGGGTAAAGGCGAACATTGGCGACCTGGTTTCGTTGGCGCTGCATGGAGACGTAGAGCCAGTACTGCTGCTTCACGGCGTCGCTCTTTCCTTTGTCGTAGCCAGTTGCGTAAGCCTTCTCGGCCTGTTTCTTCGCAGCGTAATGGAGCGTCTCGCTGACAATCACCCCGCCTGCCGCGCCAGCGGCGGTGATGAGCGGGTCGCCATCGGAGAGTTCGTGGCCGAGGTATGCGCCACCCGCGCCCAGCGCGACATCGCTGATGGGGCGTGTGGCGGCGCAACCGGCAAACAGGCCGGCGACGAGGACGAGCGAGAGAAGTTTAGGGGTATGGCTGATGAGTTTAATTTTCATAGACGTTAATGAGTTTTGGGATCGCTGCCTTTGCGTGCGTTTGCGTGATGAATGATTCCCTCGACGACGCTCGGACTCTGGCGGAGTTCGCGGGCGCGACGGTCGAAGTGCTCGCCGCTGGAGGAACTGCAATAGAGCAGCTCGGGTGAGGCGACGTTGTGAACCGTGCCGCAGATGTTGCGCGTCGAGTCGGTGTGCAGATACGTGAACGGTGAATACTTCTCGCCCGGCTGATGGTCGGGCAGCGGGTAGTTCATAATCGCGTGCTGGGTCACCTCCGGCAGGGCGATGTCCTTGCCCATGTCGTCCAGGTCGGCGCGGTCGTTCTGGCGCATGATGAAGAACTGGCGCGAATTACCGAACACAGCAGAGCGGATGCGGGACTGCTTGAACCGCGCATACTGCTGCACGATGGAAATGTTCCAGCAATTGAACTTGCGAAGCTGGGCGTAGCTCTCCTGCACAATTTCCTGGCCGCCGGGGATGTCGAGAAAGCGGGCGACTTCCTCGTAGATGTTCCGTTTCCGAATCGCGCGGGGCAATGTCATGATGTGCTTGCGCGCGTGGTTGGTGATGAGGAAGCCGGCGGCGGCTTTCAACTCCTTCGCCGACTCGGGGATGTAGCCCAACTCGAAGTGGGCGATTTTGCCGGTGAGCGAAAGGTTGCTCGTGCCATCGAACAGGCAGCCGTAATTGCCATCGCGACACCACGGCAGAATGAGCGTGGCGATCTCCATGATCTGGTCGCGCTCCGCACCCATCGGGTCGAGCATCATCAACTCCTGAAGCATCCGGTGCGTCGGGAACTCGTCCGGCGTGAAGTAGGCAAAGGCGAGGTTGCGGGCTTCCTTGCTGGTCTTCGGCTCTTTGAGGAATTTCAGCACCTCGGCTTCATCGAATTGCCGTTGATATTCTCCCGCGTCTTGAGGGTGGGCTGCTTTCCAGTCACGGAAGTCCGCGAAGGTTTCGAGGCTAGTCGCTCCGGGCGGCATCCGCTCGCCACGGAATTTCTGCAACGCAAGCGCGTGACGGGCGATGTCGAGCAATTGGTCGTGACGTTTCTTCTGCCAGTCCTGGAAGGCATCCTCGTAGAGCAGGTTCAGGTATTTGGCGATCTGCGCTTGCCGGAGCATCTGTTTGTCCTCCTGTGCGCTCGTGCCAATCATACGTGCTACGAGGGCGGTCGCGGCGGAGAGATGGTCAGGCGTGAGCGGCAGCCCCTTCGTGTCGAGGTAATTGATCGTCAGGTCGCCATCCGGGTGGATGATGATGGGCCGCGCGCCTTCCTCGACCGTCGCGGTGTAGATGCCGTAGGAAAGTCCTTCCTCAATGATGACGGTGTAGCCGAAATAGCCTTCGGTCTGTGTGAGCAGGTCGCACACAGTCACAGATTTCCCCGCTCCACTCATTCCGAGCAAAACCGCGTGTTGTGGAGACGCGGAATCTTTGCCGCCGGAGAAGGTTTGAATCCCGACAAGATTGCTGGCTGGCCCGTCGTAAATTGCCTCGGCCGTAGCAAGGTGGCCGGTGAACGTGCTGGTGACGGGGAGCATGTCGGCGAGGAAGCGATGTTCCGCGTAAAGCTTCCGGTGTTCGTAGCGTCCCCATGTCCAGCCCGGCCACGTCTGGAAGAAAAGATTCTTTGAAGTGCTCGGCAAGTTGCTCTCGAAGTATTGCGCTGCGTTCATCGAGTTGATGGCGTTCTTGATCGCACCGGCCTTGGCGTTGAGGCCGTCGCGGGTCTTGTCCCAAACACGGATGGCGAACATCGCGTGGAACGGGATGGTCTGCCCCTGCATGAGTGCGTGAATCTTCTTCTGCTTCTTCTCCATCACCGTGAGCAGAGAGATTTTCTTTTCGCTGGC
>Ga0193753_10001095_pt1 | contig 24021 bp, 23 predicted proteins | sample H1c2metaG_FD_144925 | JGI IMG/M metagenome (GOLD analysis project Ga0193753, IMG submission 144925) | Soil microbial communities from a riparian zone of the East river system, Colorado, United States - H1c2 | ecosystem: Environmental > Terrestrial > Soil > Riparian zone | place: USA: East... | reverse complement strand
TGACCGATTACGTCTGGATAACGTACGCCGTTGTAGGATCCGGAAAGGATATGATTGTTGATAGCGATATTCAGGTTCTTTAAAGCTGTCAAATATGACGGGCTGTTATAGTTCGGGAACCACTCGCCACCGGAGGTAAAATCTTTTACAGATTCACTTTGCATTTGGTTGTGTAACCATGTCGGGTAAAGCATAACAGCTCCGGAAATATTGGTCTGTAAATTCGCATCACAACCGCCGCACTGCTGCATAACGCCGAAGCTGAAAGTTTGTCCTTTAGAAATAGACTGCTGAATTTTGCTATCAAATACAGCGAAATTGTAGGCACCTGCTGTTCCATTGGCCGGTTGAAAATCAAGCCAGGTAAAACGCCAATATCTGTCGAGACGTTGTGTGTTGGTTCCCTGAACAGGAATATTCACCACATTCTGATCATATGACCATTCATTGGCACCCGCTCCGGGTCTCATGTATTCCGGGTCCGACGTAGCTATTTGTGTGAAAGTTAAATTGGTCGTCTGTGCGAGACCGGCAAGCTGGATACATAGCAAACAAGATAGCAGGAGAAGTTTGTCTGCTTTGTTTTTGATCTTCTTTACTACTGAACTAAATATGGCAATGCCACTTTGTGTGTAGAGTTGGATTTCCATAGTTCGTGGATATTGGATGAATATTGGATAACTTCTCGTTTGGATTTTAAAATCTTAAATATTAACGCCTTCTTAGTTAATATTTTAAAACTACCCGAACGTGTTCAAATTACTTGCCAAAAAATTCCGAATGAGAGTTGTTGATTAAATGCTACAACATTTTTAGGATTAAAATTCTGATCCTTAGAGAATTAAAAGTAATCCACATTTTATTTCATAATTATTCACATTTTTTTTAACAGTAAAAAATAAAAATGAAAAAAATCCATTCAGTCTGTTTTGAAATATCAGTATGGGAATTGTTCTTTGAAAAGGAAACTTTCCCGATTTGGGAATATGCGTTATTTTGTAAATAATTTCTATATTTTTTCAGCCAAATTGTGGTCAATTTAATTGTATTCCAATTTGTTAACACATGCATAGATCTTTGATAAAAATTTCTATCTTTAAGCCTCGATAGCTACATGAATATAGTTTTGAGGAATTCCACATATCCTTCTACCGGAGCAGTTTACGATTATTCAATGCGCTTAATTTGATTTTCCCGGACTCACCGTTTGGAATAGTCAGGAATGGTGACCAAAATGATCCAGCATTCTTAAAAAATTTCAAGTTGCAGTTTTTATCATCCAAAAATCTTTTGATCAACTGCATAGGAGCCCATTTATTGATTCATAGCTAAAAAATTGATACTCAACGCATTACTTATTATGTACCAAGCGACCCTTAGAGCAAAACTTAAAACTTATTCAGGATTTTTGTTGTTAGTTCTTGTTTTATTCTCGTCTTCCTGCAGCACAAAAAAAATCATATACTTTGATGGTATCAACAATGTGACGATCAAAAGCAAATTCCCGCCAAATATTGAATCTATTATTCAAATCAATGACTTATTAAGTATTACCGTAAGCAGCGCCAACCCGACGGCTTCGGCCATTTTTAATGCGCCCAACGAATCCACCCCGACGACCAGTTCAGCCACTTCTTTCGGAAATACGCTGACCATTGGTTACCTGGTAAATCTGAATGGAGACATTTCATTTCCTGTTTTAGGGAAAATACACGCTCAGGGACTGACCAAATCCCAGCTACAATCTCTGCTGACGAAACAATTGGTGGATTCAAAACAATTAATTGATCCGATTGTAACCATTAGACAATTGAATTTCAGAGTAAGCGTTTTGGGTGAGGTTGCAAAACCCGGTGTATATACCACTCCGAATGAGAAAATCAGCTTACTGGAAGCGTTGAGTTTTGCCGGAGATATAACTATTTATGGTAAGAAAGACAATGTGTTGCTGGTTCGGGAAGACGATAAAGGAGATAAATTGATAGTAAGAATAGATCTTACATCCAGTAGTTTGTTTACCTCACCTTATTATTACCTGAAGTCAAATGACGTCATTTATGTTGAGCCAAGCCAAAACAGGGAAAAGAAGGAAAGGTTTGCTCAGGTTACGCCCATCGTGTTAAGCGTTATATCATTATTAATCATTACCATAAGTGCGATTGAGTATAGAAAATAAAGGAAGTAATAATACGTTACAGCCTGGGATAAGATATAGTATAAAACCCTTTGAATATGGAAAAAAAGCAGCCAATTGTAACGGATGCTGGTAATGAGAACTTTTTTCAGCATCTGGCAATTAAATACTTGCCCTACTGGCCCTTCTTTGCTGTTTTGTTCCTTTTTAGCGTAGCACTCGCATTTGTATACCTCCAATATACTGTACCGGTTTATGAATCTTCCGCCAGCATCCTGATTAAGGATGAAAAGAAAGGCCAGGAGGATTCAAAAATGGAAGAATTGCTAAATCTTTTCAATACGAAAAAAATTGTTGAAAATGAGTTGGAAATTATACGGTCCAATGAAGTGATTACAGATGTTGTGACTAAAATGAGGTTGTATGCGCCGGTATACACAGAATCGGGATGGCATGGAATGATCAAAAGAAATGCTTATTTGACCAGTCCGGTTATTTTGGAAGTGTCGGACCCCCGGGCCATCATTGAAGTCAAAAAGGTATATTTTAATATTGTACCCAATACAAACACCGTGGAAATTGCAGGCACGGGTTACCCTTTAAATGAATGGGCAAAGACTCAATGGGGCACTATACGATTTATCCGGAATCCACATTATGCATTATTCAACTCTCCCGGGAAGGACCAGCCAAAAATAAAATATTTCTTCTCTCTGATCAGCGTAGTCAATGAAACGGATGCGCTCGGTGAAAATCTGGTTGCTGCTCCAACCAGTAAACAATCTTCCGTTATCACATTAAAAATCAAAGATCCTGTTCCGGAACAAGGGGAAGAGATCATAACCAATATTGTCAATTCATACAACCAGAATGCCGTCAGGCAAAAGAGCGATATTGCTGCCAGCACATTGAATTTTATAGAAGACAGACTGAGGAATGTTAAATATCAACTGGATTCAGTAGATAACAGTATTCAGAAATACCGAAACAGAACGGGAATCGTGGACATTAGTGAACAGAGCCGGTTGTATCTGCAAAGTATTGCAGCGAATGACCAGCAGAAAAATAAGATGAGAATCCAGATGAATGTGCTGGATGAAGTTCAACGCTACCTGGAAACAAGAAATGATACTTCCAGTGTAGTTCCTTCCACCTTTGAAATCACTGACCCCACGCTGAACCAGCTGCTGGAAAAATTACACAATGCCCAAAGTGAATATGCAAGGCTTCGTAAAACAACAGCCGAAAACAATCCCATTCTCTCTTCTATAAAAGATGAAATTGTCAAGACCAAGGGGGCAGTACTGGAAACAATCAAGAGCCAGAAGGCGAATCTGCAGACCAGTCAAACATATGTAGACCAGATATCGAATCGTGACTCAGCCATGGCGAATGCCATACCACAAAAGGAAAAGGAACTGGTTGAAGTCAGCAGGCAAAGAAATATTACCGCTGATATATATTCATTCCTTTTGCAGAAAAGAGAAGAAGCGGCTTCGTATACTATGAGCTCTGTGTTACCTGATAGTTATATTGTTGACAAAGCGACATCTTCTGAAACGCCGGTAAGTCCCAAGAGAGGATTAATCTATCTTATGGCCCTAGTCTTTCCGTTCGCACTGGGGAGCTCCGCTATCTCTTTAAAAAGCATGCTCAATAATAAAATATTGTACAGGAGCGATATTGAAGCGCTTACACATTTCCCGGTCATTGGAGAAATCATAGAAGGAAAGTTCCAGAATGGCCTGATAACGGCGACAAAAGAAAGAAGCTTCATCATTGAACAATTTCGATTGTTGAGGTCTGCGGTAAAAAACCTTTCTGACACACCCGGACAAGTAAAAAGGATCGTTTTTACTTCATCTATAGAAGGAGAAGGAAAGAGCTTTATTGCAACCAATCTGGCCAACCTGATAACGAGAAATAATAAAAAAGTTGCCTTACTTGAATTGGATTTGCATCAACCCTCTATCTGCGAAATGCTTGGATTGGAAAGAGGCGTCGGGATAACAGATTATTTAATGGGCAAAGTTTCTGAATCTGAAATTTTATTACAAACCCCGTTTAATCCGGATTTGTATTTCGTGCAGGCCGGCCACCTGGAGGAGGACGCATCAGAATTGTTATTGAACGGGAAAATTGAAGTATTTCTGGATTATTTAAATACTAAAGTGGATACCCTGATTATTGATATGCCACCTATAAATCCCATAACAGATGTATACGTCATTGCGCCCCTCTGCGATTATACATTATATGTGATACGGCATGGTAAAGTGCGAAAAAATAACATTAAAATGCTTAAAGAAAATATGGAATTCCATAATATTAAAAATGTGGCTTTGATTTTTAATGGGATAAAGAAAAGAGGTATTGGCCAATATAGCTATGGCTATGGTTATGGCTATGGTTACGATTATAAATCTTCTTACGATTCATACGGAAAAGCCAAGAAGAAGAAAACAGTATAATCTGCCGGGGTCCTCTCCCCGATCACGTCCTTGCAAGAACAACTGTTTTCTGTTCAGACCCAGCGTAAGGATTCTAAAATCAATATCAATTTCCAAATACTTAAATCGGGTTTTTGTGCGTTTTTAGTAAGCATAAAGACAAACCAGTATAATTCGCTGGTATTGTGATGGTTATAGCCGATATTTGATTAAATCGGTCCTTTCTGTGGGACTGAGGTGGCGTAGCTGTTTTTATCCCGGTCATTATAACTTAAAAGTGATACTCAAAATAAAAAAAGCTTTCTCGACGGACCTGGTTAGGGTATCGTCGCTGAATGCCGTTTCGACCGTCATAAAAATGCTGACGGGATTGGTCAGCGTTAAAGTTGTTGCGGCAATCATCGGTCCGGCAGGGATTGCCCTGCTTGGCCAGCTGAATAATTTTTCAACGATTACACTGGGAATTTCGAGCGGCGGCATCAACGCCGGAATGACCAAGTATATATCAGAATATTCCAGGTCCAGAAAAAAATATCTCCTTTTTCTCGGTACAGGGTTCTGGATCACTATATTTTTCTCCATCCTGACGAGCATTGCTTTAATTGTAGGTGCCGGATATTTTTCCAAAGTCTTTTTGCTGGACGAAAAAATACAAGTTTATTTTTTATTTTTTTGGCTGTACGATCATTTTATATGCTTTAAACGCTCTACTGATCTCCGTTATAAATGGCTTTAAAGAATATAAAAAATATATCATCGCAAATATCCTGGGCAGTATTGTCGGTCTGATATTTTCTGTGATCCTGTCCATCAGATATGGTGTTTCGGGCGCCCTTATATCCGTAGTTACTTTTCAATCGATTGTTTTCCTTCTGACGCTGGCAATTATTCATAAATCCTATTGGTTTGAATGGAGAGAATTCTCCAGAAAATATAGCAAACTGGTGGCCGGCAGACTCGGACACTATTCTATCATGGCCCTCGTAAGTGCCATTGTCGTACCCGTCAGCCAGTTGATCATCAGGACTTATATTAAAAATCACGTGTCAATTACAAGTGCCGGATTATGGGAAGGAATAAACAGGATATCCATTATGTACCTGTTGGTTATAACAACCTCCCTGAGTGTGTATTACCTGCCGAGACTGGCTGAACTTCGAAACAAAATTGATTTAAGAAAGGAAATATTCAGTGTATATAAACTAATTATCCCCCTGCTGGTTGCTGCTACCATTGTCATTTACTTTTTAAGAAAATTAATTATTCAAATATTATTTACAAGGGAATTTGCAGGCATGCAGGAATTATTTGGATTTCAGCTTATTGGAGATATATTTAAAATGGCCGGATGGATATTGGGATATCTGATGATAGCAAAAGCAATGACCAAAACGTATATCACCATGGAATTTGTCAGTTATTCGGGTCAGGTACTCTTTAGCTGTGGTTTTGTGGCATTATACGGAACAGTTGGCGCTACGATCGGATATGCGGTCGGCAATTTTCTTTACTTTGTTATCATGGTCATTATATTCAGGAAAACACTATTTAATTACGGTTAACGGTTCTGTTACGCGCATATCACACTTATTTAAAATTTTAAACAATCATTTCTTATAAATTTTAATGGCAACAGGTTTAATGGATGAACAGGCGCCGCTGGTTTCCATCGTACTGCCTGTATATAATGGAGAAAAGTATTTGGCAGAATCTCTCGATAGCGTATTGGCTCAAACCTATCAGAACTGGGAATTGGTTATTATCAACGACGGATCAACGGATGGAACAGAAACCCTGATTTTAAGCTATCAGGATAAAAGAATAAAATATTTACCCAATGAGGGTAACAAAGGAATTATTTTCTCGCTGAACAAAGGTCTTCAGGAATCCAATGGCGTATATATTGCCAGATTGGACGCCGACGACATCGCCCTGCCATTCCGGATTGAAAAACAGGTTAAATTCCTGTCAGAAAACTCTGATTACGCGTTGTGCGGGAGTTACTTTCAAACGATCGATTCAAACGGCAGTCTGTTAAAAAATGTCACGTTCCCGGCGAATAACCGGGATGCCCAGTCCTACCTGCTGTTGCACAATTGCTTTTGTCATTCCGCTATCATGATGCGCTCGATTATTGCAAAGGAACTTAAATACGATGAAAAATTTCAGGTATGCGAAGATTATGATCTTTGGTACAGGATATCCAGGAGGGGGAAGATTTTAAACCTGCCTGTATTTACGACGTTGTACAGAGTGCATGACAACAATATGAGTACCAGAAAAAGTGAAATCATGTTTGCACATGTCAATAAGATAAACAAAAGGATACTGGATGATCTGGGCATTGAATATTCCGATTCCGAATTAGCAGTGCATTCAAATGCTTTATGTTATAATGCTTCTTTTTTCAAGCAGCCGGTTAACATCAATATTCTGGAAAACTGGCTGACGAAATTATATTCATATATTAAAATAAAAGACGACTATAATGATGACCTTTGTTACAAGATTCTCGTTGAAAAATGGATTGTCATTACTTACAATACCAGGAATTTTAAAAAAATGTTTTTAAATAGATTAATGCCGGTTCATCCAACCGTTTATTTGAAAAGTCTGGTTAGAAAAATTAGAAAAAATATTTAAGAAATACTATTTTTTGCAGTGATATCATTTTATAAGTTTTCCCGGTGAATACTATTTTACTTGCATTAGCGGGGGGAATGTTTATTTACATTCTGATTACCAGGCCGGAAATCATTGCTGTTTTATTTTTTACGATAACCATAGCGGATATTAATTTTGAAGTCCCTGGTCTGCCTTTAAATATCAGGGCGATCATAGGAATAACATTGTTTCTGAGAACAATCATTCCCGTTAAAGGAGAAAAACCTCCTCCTTTTTTCAGTTCAAGCGCCAAATACATCCTCCTATTCCTCTTTTATGGTTACCTGGTCACGTTTGCATATGATCTGGTTGATTATACTTTCATCAAACTAACTTTCCTAACCGCCATTTCTGTTTATTGCGGGTTCTATTACTTTTGCAAAAAAGGGGATTATACTTACATTAAGATCAGCCTTATACTGGCCGGTCTCATTTGTTTTGCCGATCTGGCTTATTCATATGCTGTAATCGGACATTTCCCGGTTCAAAGGATTTATTTACTGGCACTGAATATCCCGATTCAATATGATGAACAGGGAGAAATCATTGAGGTGATCAACCATAATTTCTATGGACTGATTTGCGGTATGTGTTTTGTTTTTCTGATTAACGAATTCATTAATAAACGGAATATCGGCAAACTCACTCTTCTTCTACCTGTTATGTTTTTGGGTGTGCTGATGTCGACTTCCAGAAGTTCCCTGCTGGGAATTATAGGCATTTCAATTTTTCTTATCGGTAGGCAACTAAGATCAAAGGAAAGTTCAAAAAAAGCCGTCAAGCTGATCACTATGGGGATAGCGGTGATATTCCTGGCACTATTTATATTTGTTACGGTGCAACAAGTGCTCAATTTAAATAGCGAATTCGTGGAAAACATCACCCAAAGGATGGTGGATGAACCGATAGCCGTCTTCAATAAGCATATGGGCTTCAATTACAATGCCCAGGCCCTGGATGCACTGGAATGGCGTGGAGAAGCGTCTTCCAATGCCTTTGAGGCTTTTCAAAAATTAAAACCGGTAGAGCAGGTATTTGGAATCGGCTTTTGGGGCTTTGTGACAAGGAACCTGGGAAGAAATTTCCTGCCCCCTCATAACGGCCTGTTATTACTGCTAATAGAAAACGGGATCGTGGGATTATGCCTGTATTCTGTTCTGTTGATATCCATATTTAAAGATTCTTTCAAAAAAAATATTGGAATATCACCGCTAGTTACGATATTGATTTTTATTATTATATACTGTATTGGGCAAAACGGAGAGCTTACATCCAGTATTACATTTTTAGTTATTGTTTCGCTCATCGGTGAAAATAAATACAATGATATTCGTATCAAAAACAGCCGGAATAAAACTGATCCGTCATTACTTTATCTGAAAAAAGTCGTTTAGGATTGTCACGTAAAACTATTATATACATTGCCCCTGCTTTCCCGGTAGGCGGAGCAGAAAAATTCCTTATTCTGCTTGCTAATGCATTATCGAAAGAAGTAAGATCCCAACTCGTAGTAAGCCTGAGTGATGACAATAAAGCACAGGATGAATTCAATAAAGAAATCCGGTTCCTCCCGCTGCCGAGAACAGGCAAGTTTGACTTTGCTCCGCTCAGAACATTAAGGAGATTAATTCGCGCTGAAAAGCCTGACATTATCTTTTGCCTGAACTTTTTTAGTTTTTTTCTGACAAAACTGATCATTAGCGGATTAAAGCAGAAACCCTTCGTTATTGTTTCTTATCACAGTACGATCCCAAAGAACCAAAAGGAAAATAATCTGAATAAATTATATTCAACACTGTTAACCAAAAAAGACCTGATCATTACAGTTTCTGAGAACCAGGCAAATTACACAGCGCTCAAATACCGTATTCCCGCCCGGCTGTTTAAAACCATTCACAACGGCATTGATATAAATAAATGGCGTTTACCGGGCGATCATTGCAACAAAATAAAATTAAGAAATCAATACGGAATCCCGGAAAATGCCTCCGTTATCATAATGACAGCTGCGTTTCGACCCGAGAAAAATCATATAGGCGCTATCAAATCGCTCCAAATGCTGCATTCCGTATATAGCCAAAAAGCATATCTGCTTTTTGTTGGCGAGGGTATACTTCTTGAGCAATGCCGCGGGATGGCAGAAAAAATGAATATGTCAGAATTCATAAAATTTGCGGGGCCCCAGTCGGATGTTCGTCCATTTTATTGGGCCAGCAACCTGTTTACCTTATGTTCTACAAGCGTAGAAACATTTTCAATTGCGGCTCTCGAAGCAATGGCTTGCGGTCTGCCGGTTGTTTTGACAAATATTGGTGGTGCGTCCGAAATGATTTCAGAAGAACTGAATGGCTTTTTATGTGAACCAGAAGTTGCTGACATCGCCCAGAAATGGTCAAAGGCACTGCAGTTCGATTTCTCTGCTGAAACGATTCACGACTATGTCAGTAAAAACTTCAGTGCGGAAAAAATGATCGAAGAATATAAAAAGACACTGCAGCTGCTGGAACAGGAGTAGAAAAATGGCCGGGAAACTGAATATATTGATCGTAAACTGGACTTGGTACCCTTCAGGTGGAGATTGGACCTATATTGAAAACCTCTGTAAGTTTTACGAATCGCTGGGCCATACGGCCATTCCCTTTTCGATGACGAATGAGAAAAATTTTCCAAGCCCGTTTTCCAAATATTTTATTTCAAACATTGATTACCGGGAGCTTAATAAAAATAAGACACTGATAAGTGGATTGAAAGCTGTTAAAAATAGCATCTACTCAACCCAGGCTAAGGCAAACCTGAAATTACTACTGGACAAACATCATATTGACATTGTTCATTTGAATAATATCCACCATTATCTTACCCCCGCGAGCATAATACCAGAAATCAAGAAGAAAAATATTCCCATTATATGGACTTTGCATGACTATGTGATTTTATGCCCGAACACAACCTTTATCAGTCATGAAAAAGTCTGTGAGAAATGCAAGGGGGGCAAATTCTATCAATGTGTCGTAAATAAATGCAAAAAGGGTTCCGTTCAGGCAAGCTTCGTGGCAGCGTTGGAATCCTATGCAAATAAATATTCCAACCCCTACAAATATGTAGATTATTTTATTTGCCCTTCTGAATTCATCAGGAAAAAGTTTGAAGCCTTTGGTTTTGATAACCGCAAACTGCGACAGGTTTATAATTTATTCGACATTCATTCTGTTTCCGGCCAATATGAGGCTCCGCCCGAAACTACCCATAGGCCCTACATAGTTTATGTGGGGAACATACTGAAGGTTAAAGGAATTTTCACTCTTGTAAAAGCAATGACCGGTCTGGATTTGGATTTGAAGGTCATTGGCAGCGGGGAGCATTTTGATGAGTTAAAAGAAGTGGTTGAACATGACCATATTACAAATGTGAAATTGCTCGGCAAAATGCCAAAAGAAGAAGTTTTTCGTTTTGTACAACATGCTTTGTTTGTTGTGGTTCCCAGCGAATGGTATGAAAATTTACCTTATTCACTGGTAGAAGCATTATTGCTGGCCAAACCTGTATTGGGTGCTGATATAGGAGGTATTCCTGAATTGGTTATCAATGATGTAACCGGCCAATTGTTTCAACCGGCAAATGCTGCTGATCTTCGTTTGAAGATTCAGCTGATGATGTCTGATAAAAATAAATTGATCCAAATGGGTAAGGATGCCAGGGAACACGCATTAAACCTGGTAAATTATGATGCTTTCGCCCGGAATTTGTCTCCCATATTCGAATCCTTAACATTAGCACTATAAAAAGCCAGATGCAATTCCTAAATTATATCATCGGAAAACTGGGCAAAAAAGGATACAAAGTGGATGAGCGGTTATCGGGTCGCGACAAATTCATCATTTTATCGGATAAATTCTTTTCCCTTTTACGTGGATTTTATTACAAAATTTTTTTCAAACATTCCAGCGGACTATTATTTATCGGCAGACATTGTAAAATTAGATATTGTCATAAAATCACAGCCGGCAACACGATTACAATTGGAGACAATGTCGAAATCAACGCACTGTCTGTAGAAGGAATAACGTTGGGAGATAATGTTACCATATTGAGAAATACCGTCATAGAATGTACCGGAAATATAAAAAACATGGGCGTCGGATTGGTTGTTGGTGATGATGTGGGCATTGCACAGAATTGTTTTATTCAGGTAAGGGGCAAAGTGACGATCGGCTCCCATGTGATGTTCGGTCCTAACGTTTCAATATTTTCCGAAAACCATGGATTTACCAGTCTGGATATGCCCATGATCAGCCAGCCTACAACCCGGGGCGAAGTCATCATCGAAGACGATGTATGGTTGGGCACACGCTCGGTTATTTTGTCCGGCGTACGAATCGGAAAAGGTTCTATCATAGCAGCCGGAGCGCTCGTAAACCGGGACATTCCTCCCTACTCTATCGTAGCGGGAGTGCCCGGAAAGGTTATTAAAAGCAGAATAACCAATTAAACAGAATTATCAAACATTAACCATAGAAATAATCACCTGAATGAAACAATCAAACAAATTAAAAATCTACATGGCCGGAAGCGGTGGCATGCTGGGTGAAGCATTTTACCGTGTATTCAATGACGATTTTCAATTAAAATGCACCGACAAAGATGTAAATGTGCCCTGGCTAAGCTTTCTGGATTTCAGAGATTATGAATCCTATAAAAAGGATGTTTTCGATTTTAAACCGGATTATCTTTTTCATCTGGGTGCCTACACTGATCTGGAGTTTTGTGAAAAAAATGTAGATGATACTTATCTCACAAATACCATTGCAGCGGAGAATGCTGTATACATAGCGAATGAATTAAATATCCCCCTGCTGTATATCAGCACGGCGGGCATTTTTGACGGAGCGAAAAATCTTTATGATGACTGGGACATGCCAAACCCGCTGGGTCACTATGCAAGATCCAAATATATGGGTGAACGTTATGTTATTGAACACGCCAACCGGTATATCATATGCCGTGCCGGATGGATGATGGGCGGTGGTCCCACAAAGGACAAAAAATATATTGGAAAACTGATCAAACAATTGGTGAGTGGCAAACGTGAGTTATTTATCGTGAATGACAGGGATGGTACACCCACTTTTACCATAGATTTTGCACGAAATGTGAAATTGCTGATCGAAAAACAATACTGGGGGCTTTATAACCTTGTTTGCAAAGGCCAGACGAGCAGAATGGAAGTCGCTAAAGAATTGGTAAGTGTTTTGGGGCTCACAGATCAGGTAAAAATGACGGAAGTAAATTCTGATTATTTCAAGGATACTTACTTTGCACCCAGGCCGCCATGCGAAAGACTCGTAAACAAAAAACTTGATCTTCGGGGCATCAACATTATGCGCGACTGGCAAGAAGCTCTGAAAGACTATATTGATCTGTATTTTAAGGATTATCTGAAAGATAAGTTCTAACCTACCTTTTATTTCTAATATGCGCATTGCGTCTTTTGGGTTTAGATCTTTACCACCTGCTAAGGGATCTGCCGGAGCAGATAAATTCGCTCTCGAATTCCTGCCCAGGCTGGCCGCACGTGGATATAAAGTGACCGGATATAACCGGTTATATCCAGGTCAGAAAAAGGGACAGGCATCTTTTGAAGGTGTGAATATTGTTTATCTCAAAACCATTAACAAATCCGGTATTGACAGCATTATACATTCATTCAAAGTTTGCTGGCATATCATTACAAGAAATACCGCAGATATCGTTCACATACAGGGAAATAATGCCCTGTTTGCTTTCATTCTGAAAATATTCGGAAAAAAAATAATCCTGAGCATCGACGGCGGACCTGAATGGGAAAGGCCAAAGTGGAATTATATTATGGGCAAACTGGTGCTTGCCAATGCTTATGTAGCGGTTTGGACCTCCAGGTATATTGCCATTGACAATGTGTTTACAAAAGAACTCTTTGAAAAAAAATTCAAAAGAAAATTTGAATTTATATCATTTGGCAGTGAAATAAAGGACACAAATGAAACTGACATTCTTCAGAGGCTTGGCCTGGACAAGAACGAATATTTTTTATTTGTGGGCAGGTTTATCCCTGATAAGGGATTGCAGTATCTTATCCCGGCTTTCGAAAAATTGACAACTGAAAAAAAGCTGGTACTGGTGGGTGGATCACCCAATCCGAGCGAGTTTGAAATCACTCTCAAAAAAACAAATGACTCAAGAATCATATTTGCCGGGTTTATTTATGGAGATGATACGGTAACATTAATGAAACAAGCATATGCCTATGTTCAACCATCCGATATAGAAGGACTTTCACCTGTCATGCTATCGGTTATGGGTCTCGGAACACCTCTTATTTGCAGCGATATTAAAGAAAATAAATACATCGCTCACCAGGACGCATTGCTCTTTAAAAAATCTGATACTGCGTCCCTCCTTGCCGCGCTGGAATTGTCACTGAGCGATCGTTGTGGGCATTTGAAATTGGCCGAAAAAGCAAAGACAAGGATTTTGAAAGAATATTCCTGGGAGACTATTACTGATCAATATATTGAGCTTTTTAACAAAACTGCGGGTTAGCCTCAAAATATACTGAAAACCTTCTGGCGGGACCTATAATCTCAAATTTTAAGCACTATAATGAAAAATATTTGCAGATAGCGGGCGTTTTCATTTAACTGTCCATTAAACCTTAACCCTGATCATGCTACAACCAATAGCTGTTAAGAATCAATCCCGATTTGCCAAATTCGGGATCAACAGCAATTTTTTCTTCCTGCTTCTCTTCTGTTACCAGACTATTGTCATATTCCAGGGGATTGACCTGGCTGATACCGGATTTTATGGCACTTTTTATCAGCAGATCTTTAATGACCCGCAATCCGTTACCTATTGCTTCATGTTCTGGCTTTCTGGTATTATTGGGGGACTTTTCATCAAAATACTTCCTTTTGCGGGCTTGTTGGGATTGAGGATGTTATGGGTCATTGTGTTTACGATTATTATCATTACTACATACAGGTTTTTAAAAAACTACGTTTCGCCCGGATATCTCCAAATAAGCCTTTTTCTCTTAACCCTCAATTTAAACAACGATCCAAAAGAATTCTACTACAATAATTTCTCTTCTTTATTGTATGTGATCGCGGCAATACTGCTTTTTAATGGACTAAAAAACAAACAGCCTTTCGCCTTATTTGGAAGCGGGGTTATCATTTCCTTAAACATGTTTAACCGGTTTCCCAATCTTCTGGGCGTCGGGCTGGCACTGGCTATCATCTATTACGGTTATCTTGAAAAGGAAACCGTAAAAGCGATTGTCAATAACATATTGATTTTCCTTGCGGGATTCATATTTACTACGCTTCTCGTGTTACTGGTCATGCAGTGGCTTGGGCATCTGCATATATATGTAGACGCTCTGAAAATATTGGCCGGAATTGGCAAACGTCCGGTTCAGGTTAAACCGAATCAGGATTTCTACAGCATAACCAAAATGACAAAGACGATTATTCATCATTGGGTAGTTGCCGTTATTATGGCCGCGTTCCTGATTTCATCGGTACTTTCTTTCTATTTTTTTGAGAATAAGCTCAAAAGGATGATGCCCAAAAGCAATATCCTGTTTAGTTTTCTGAAGATTATTATTATCGCCGGACTGGCCATTTTGGTTGCAAAAGGAGTCATTACTAATCTGACCGTATTATATTTAATTACCGGGATCTGCCTTATTATCGGTTGTGCGATGATTATTTTCGATTCAGACAAGGACATCAATCTGCTATTGTTCATTGGAATTTTTATTTTATTGGTACATCCGATGGGGAGTTCGGAAGGAATAGAGACCGTTGAGATCTATTCGCTTTGGATTGCTTTCCCCATTGTCGCCGACAGAATAATTGCTGTGACATCCGGATCTATCTTCACTTTTAACAACTATATAAAGCCACTCAGGATATCCCATTTTATGCAGGAAAACCAACTGGCTGAGGCAAGAAAGATAATCGTTGCACTCACTATTTTCGCCAGTTTATTTTATACCTACGACTATCCTCATTCCGATATGGAAAACAGGGCGGCCATGCGATATTCTGTAGATAATAAATACATGAAAGGGATTTTTACAACCAAAGAAAGAGCTGAAGAAATTAATGAATTACTCACGGCATCCTCTAAATATATAAAGGCCAATGACCGCGTGCTGGCCTATGATTGCGTTCCTATTTTTCATTTCATGACTGAGACGGTACCGTATACGCGAAATCCCTGGCCATGGTTATACCAAAGCAATACTTTTAAAAAAGAATTGGAAATTGCGGCAGGCAATAACAAGCAATTACCTGTAATTATCATGCAAACGGCTTTGACGCTGGGAAATGGCAAAAACTGGCCGGTAAAGAAGATAATGCAGGATTATTTGAAATTGCCAATCAATATTGACCGGAATGAAATCTTAGAGGATTTTATAAATGAACATAGATACCACGAGGTCTGGTCAAATGATTATTTTAAAATTTTAATTCCGGAGAACGCGGTCCTTTAAATAAAAACATTAAAAAATAATGACAAATATTAAAGTGGGAGTTATTGGATATGGATATTGGGGGCCAAATATTGTTAGAAATTTTTTTGCCACACCGGATTGTACAGTCAGGATGGTAGCGGATGGACGGCCTGAAAGATTAAATTTACTTGCAAAGACTTTCCCCTCCATACAAGGCGTCAGGGACGCGGAGGATATTATTGGAAGTAAAGAAGTGGATGCCATTGTAATTGCCACGCCCGTTCATACCCATTTTGAACTCGCCAAACGGTCTCTTTTACAGGGTAAACATGTTCTTATAGAGAAGCCCATGACTTCTTCCGTTTGGGAGGCAGATGAGTTAATCGAACTGGCGACAAAAAAAGGACTCACGCTGATGGCCGATCACACTTTTTTATATACCGGAGCGGTTCAGAAAATGAAGGAAATAATTCAAACAGAGGTGATCGGAACACCCCTGTACTTTGACTCTTCACGTATCAACCTCGGCCTTTTTCAACCTGATATAAATGTTTTATGGGATCTTGCCCCCCATGATATTTCCATTCTCACCTATCTGATCACTGAAATACCGGAAAGTATTAACGCAACAGGCATTTCGCATACCGGAAATAAAATTGAAAATATAGCCTACCTCACGGTAAATTATAATTCAAATTTTATTGCTCATTTTGTGTGCTCCTGGTCGTCCCCGGTTAAAGTTCGTCAGACGCTGATTGGCGGTGATAAAAAGATGATTTTATATAATGACCTGGAACCATCCGAAAAAGTAAGAGTATACGACACCGGATACAATCATAAGACAGAAGAAGACAGAAACCGGATCATGGTTGATTACAGGACCGGAGATGTCTATATCCCAAAATTATCCAGTCGGGAAGCCCTCGCGGGGGTAGCAGACGATTTTGTTCAATCGGTGATACACAAAAGGGATCCCATGTCGAATGCCACGTTGGGTAAAAGTGTGGTGAGAATCCTGGAAGCTTCCCAGGAGTCTATCAAAAACAACGGAAAAGAAATCAGAATAAAATAATCTATGGAATTGGTTACGATCAATAATGATAAACAAAGTCTGAATAATGTCAGCCTTGGTAAGGGTACAAAGATTTTCAACTTTGTAAATGCATATGGCTGCAGTATCGATGACAATTCAAAAATTGGGGCATTTGTGGAAATCCAAAAAGGAGCCTTCATTGGAAAGAATTGTAAAATATCCAGTCATACATTTATTTGCGAAGGCGTACATATTGAGGACAATGTATTTGTCGGTCACGGAGTGATGTTCACAAACGATTTGTTCCCCAAAGCGACGAATGCCGATGGTTCCCCTCAAACCGAAGCAGACTGGAAGCTGATAAAAACCATTGTAAAAAAAGGAGCATCGATCGGATCCAATGCCACTATTTTATGTGGGATCACCATTGGTGAAAATGCGTTGATCGGAGCCGGATCAGTTGTTACGAAAGATGTTTTGCCGAATACAGTGGTTGCCGGTGTGCCGGCAAAAATCATAAAGACCCTTTAACCGTATCTATAAAATCATGAATAAGAAGATCCCCTGTCTTGACCTGAAAGGTCAACACCAGCAAATTAAAAAAGAAGTATTTGAGGCATTTGAAAAAGTTTATGAGCAAACTGCATTTTCGGGTGGCTCCTTTGTGGAGGAATTTGAAAAGAATTTCGCAGCGTTTTGCGATACTAAATATGCTGTGGGCGTTAACAACGGCACAACGGCCCTGCATCTTGCCATGTTGGCATTGGGGATTGGTTCTGGCGACGAAGTAATTATTCCGGCCAATACTTTTATAGCAACTGCCTGGGGCGTATCCTATACCGGTGCCACACCGGTATTTGCAGATTGTGATCCGGATACATGGGAAATAGATTTCTCCCGGCTGGAATCAAAAATAACATCAAAAACAAAGGCTGTTATCGGAGTACATCTGTACGGTCAGCCATTTGATATTCACGCAGCGCAAAATATATGCAAAAAGCATAACTTATTTCTGATTGAAGATGCAGCGCAGGCGCAAGGTGCCCGGTATCTGGGTAAACCCGTGGGTGGTTTTGGTGAAATGGCCTGCTTTAGTTTTTATCCCGGTAAAAACCTGGGTGCGTGCGGCGAAGCCGGCGGCCTGACAACAAACAATGCGGACTACTATAAACACCTTCAAAGTCTGCGAAATCATGGTTCTGTCGTGAGATACTATCATGATGAAATCGGTTATAATATGCGCATGGGGGGTCTTGAAGGTGCATCCCTGACGATTAAGTTAAAATATTTACCAGAATGGAATAAAAAAAGAAAAGACATTGCCGCCAAATATCATAAAGGAATTAAAAATCCTAAAATTAAAATGCAGGTTCAACCATCGGGCCATGATTCCGTTTTTCATCTGTTTGTTGTTACAACCGAAAAAAGGGATGAACTTATAAAATTTCTAAATGATAAAAATATTTTCCCGGGGCTTCATTATCCGGTACCCTGTCATTTGCAAAAAGCCTATGCCAGCCTGGGATATAAAAAGGGAGATTTTCCGAATTCGGAATACCTGGCGGACCATTGCCTTTCTCTTCCTATGTATGCTGAACTTTCTGACGATGATGTAGATTATGTTATTGATACCCTGAATAGTTATTAAAAATGCTCATCGATAAATTAGTTCGGCAAGTCCGTGATCTCGAGTTGGATTTAAGAGGTAAAACTGTTCTGACTGAAGCGGCCAGCGGAGCTTATATTGTAACTCCCATTTTGGCTGCCATTGCAGGAGCCAAAGTTTATGCCTTTTCGAGAACCACCAGATACGGCAAGGTGGAAGAGGTTTTTTCAAATACCAGGGCTGTAGCCGATTCATTCGGAGAATTCCCCCTGGATATTCAATTGATAGATCAACTGAACCCCGAAATAATAGCACAGGCGGATATTATTACGAACTCCGGTCATCTGAGACCTTTGAGTGAATCTATATTAATGCATGCGAAAGACGAAGTCGTCATTCCATTGATGTATGAAGCCTGGGAATGGCGGGATGCAGATATGGATATCAGTTATATTCGGAAAAGGGGAATAAAGATTGGTGCCACAAACGAAAGACATCCCAATGTAGATGTATTTAACTATTTGGGTGATATGGCGCTAAAACAAATATTTGACTCGGGCATTTGTCCGTATAAAAACAAATTCATTTTGTTATGCAATAACGATTTCGGTCCTTTTATAGCGAAGGTACTGGCTGGTATCTGCGATGGACTGGCTGTCATTGACATGAATGAAAACAGGGCCAGTTACAATGAAGACCAAATTGACTGGATTGGCGGATTTCCCGAAATCAAAATTCCGGAAAGCTACAAGAATGCTGAAGCCATTATATTTACAGCATATCCATTTGACAAGGATTGGATCGGGGAAAACACCCCTATTAGTATTGATCAGATCCGGACACAGTTATCAGACCCTTTTATTTTGCGGTATGCTGGCGACTTAAATGAAGATTTTTTACATAATAAAGGTCTAAGATTTTTCCCCCGGCATGTTCATAGTGGCCATATGGGTATTCTGCCTTCTGCCATAGGTTACGATCCGATCATTCGATTACAATCCGGCGGACTGAAAACGGGTGAAGCCCTGCTTCGCGGTCAATACAATTATAAGAATATAAAAATAATGGAACTGGTATGAGTACAACGAATAACATTATTGCCATCGGTCGCTCACGTTACTTATATGATGGTATAAAATACCTGGTTTCCAAAGGATTTGTTTGTAAAGCCATCGTTACCGAAGAAGCTTATGAGGAATATGATATTAAACATACAGATTTTGAATTACTCGCAACCGAAACCGGTGCGCTTTTTTTTATGATGAAATCCCTCAACAATGAAAAACTTATTCAAATTGTACAGGAAAACAAGATACGTGCGGCAATCAGCGTAAACTGGAAGTATACCATTCCAAAAAGCTTTCTCGATCTCTTTGAATGCGGCATACTTAACTTTCATTTAGGAAATTTACCGGATTATAAAGGCAACGCCACTGTCAACTGGTCCATCATAAACGGAGAAAACAAGATATATGGAAACATCCATAAAATGGATCCTGAACTGGATGCGGGAGATGTGATTTCAAGAAAAGCCATTCCAATAACAGATCAAACCTATATTGCAGACATTTTGAAACAGGCGGTTCAGGATGTACCCTTGTTATATGAAGAAGCGTTACTAAAAGTTTTTAATAAACCCGACGCATTTGAAGTTAAAGGTTCCCTGAAAGGTCTTCGGTGTTTTCCGCGGTTGCCTGAGGACAGCCAGATAAACTGGAATGAAAGCGCCCGAAATATCAGCCGGCTGATCAGGGCTTCCGCAGTGCCATATAACGGCGCTTTTAGTTTTCTGCAAGGCGAAAAAATAATCATTTGGAAAGCGGCGGAATTTAACTACGGAGAAAGATTTCTGGCTGTTGCTGGTCATGTTGTAGGTATTCAAAAGGATACAAAAGCAATTCGGGTTGCCTGCGGCGAAGGAATGCTGGAAATTATTGAAATAGAATATAAGGGTACAAGAATGGCGCCTGCTGAGATTATAAAAAGTATCCGCGTACGATTCAAATCTGATCACCATGCATGAGTCAAACAATCGGTATGTATCGGTTATCATACCCATTTATAATGAGTATGAGGGTATCCCCTATCTGACGGAAAACCTGAGTAACTTTTTCGGTGAACACCCGCAGTTAGTTCCGGAAGTTATTTTCGTAAATGATGGTTCCAAAGACGGGTCAGTCGGACGATTAAAGGAAATGATTCACAATAATTATCAGGCTAAAATAATCAGTCTCTCGCGTAATTTCGGATCCCATGCTGCCCTTAGGGCAGGGATCTCTATCGCTTCCGGAGAATTAATCTGTTTTAATTACGCCGATTTGCAGGATCCTTTGGAACTGATACTTCAAATGGAAGAAAAAATCAAAGAGGGCAACGAAATCATCTGGGCGCATCGTGAAAGCACGAAAGTTTCACTGGGAGAAAAAACATTCTCATCTGTGTATGCCTACCTGATGAAGAAATTTGCCTTTAGTAATTTCCCCGAAAAAGGATTTGATATTGTCATGTTCAATAAAAAAGTGGCGGCCCAGGTTAAAACAAATGTGGAGGCGAATTCTTCCATCTTTTTACAAATCCTTGGCATGGGATTTCGGCAGACTTCTATTTCCTATAAAAAAAGAGAAAGAAAAACAGGCGTCAGTAAGTGGACGATGTCGAAGAAAATTAAATTATTCATCGATTCTTTTGTAGCGTTTTCCTATGCGCCAATCCGTATGGTGACGCTGATTGGTATATCGATGTTCATTCTGGGCTCGCTCTGGACAGCTTACATTATCTTCCGTAAACTGGTCTTTCATGATCTGGCCAGTGGCTGGCCTGCACTGATGTCCATTCTTACAATCGGGTTTGGAATCACCAACATATCGCTTGGAATTATAGCAGAATATCTTTGGAGAACGCTCGATGCCAGCCGCAAAAGGCCCGTTTTTATTATCGATGAAATCGTAGAACTATAAATAATGATTCAAGCAATTAAATAAAGATCGTCATGAACAATAAAGTAAAAGACAGTGTTATCCTCGTTACAGGCGGTGCCGGTTTCATCGGTTCATATGTCATTGAAGAATTGGTCCTTTTAAAGCCCAGGAAAATTATTATCATTGATAACCTCATCAGGGGCGGATATCCGAATATGAAAAACTTTATAAACAATCCGCTCATCGAATTCCACAATGGAGATTTGAGGGATCTGGACCTGCTGGAGAGTTGCATCACCGGAACGGATTATGTTTTCCATATGGCTGCTCTGCGTATCAATTCCTGCGCGGCCAATCCACGCGAAGGATTTGACGTAATGCTTAAATCAACCTTTGAAGTCGCTTCCCTGTGTGTAAAACACAAAGTTAAAAAAGTGATCTATAGCTCAAGCGCATCTGTATATGGACTGGCCCAACACTTCCCCACCCCCGAAACGGACAACCCGTATAACAATCAGACTTTTTACGGAGCGGCCAAAATGTGGGGAGAACAACTATTCCGCAGTTTTAAATTTATGTACGGGCTGGATTATGTGGCTCTTCGATATTTTAATGCATACGGTCCCCGGATGGATACGGACGGGAAGTATACTGAGGTCATGATTAAATGGCTTGATTGCATCCGGGACGAAAAAAATCCTCTGATTTATGGAGATGGATCGACGACAATGGATTTTGTATATGTTAAAGATATAGCCAAATCAAATATTGCAGCGTTACAGGCTGATGTGACAGATGAAGCTTTCAACATCGGAAATTGTGAGGAAACCAGCCTGAAAGAATTGCTGGCGGTACTATTAAAAGTAAATAATTCAAATCTTACGCCCGAATTCAGGGCTGAAAATTCAATCAACCCGGTTAGCCGCAGATTGGCAGATATCAGCAAGGCCAAAGATTTACTCAATTTTACACCTACCATTTCACTTGAGCGGGGAATGAAAGAATTAAGCGAATGGTATTTTGAAAAAAATAAAATAACTGTAAACGAATGATTCCGATAGCCAAACCATACCTGACAAAAAAAGAAGCCAAAGCTGCATATGATACCATATTAACAGGATGGATAACACAGGGACCAAGGGTCGCAGAATTTGAACAGAAATTTGCTGCTTATACCGGAGCGAAATATGCCGTCGCTGTTTCCAATTGCACAACGGCGCTTCATCTCGCGATGATTGTTTCAGGTATTGCCTCCGGTGATGAAGTAATCTGTCCTTCTATGAGTTATATAGCTACCGCCAATGCTATTAAATACGTGGGTGCAAAACCCATATTTGCGGAAATAAACCCGGCTAATTATAACCTGGATGTGCAGGACACTGAAAAGAAAATTACGGATAAAACAAAAGCCATCCTGCTGGTTCACCAGATTGGTATGCCGGCAGATATAGATGCTTTCAAGGAGCTTGCAAAAAAATATCAGCTGAAATTAATTGAAGACGCCGCCTGTGCTGCCGGTTCCGCATATAAAGGGGCTAAAATCGGAAGTCATTCAGATTTGGTGTGCTTTTCTTTTCACCCGAGAAAAGTTATTTCAACCGGTGACGGCGGAATGATTACCACAAATAACGAATCATTTTATAACCGCATGAAGCTACTCAGGCAGCATGGCATGTCGGTGAATGACAGAACCAGACATGAATCATCCAAAATTATTTTCGAGGACCATCTGGAAGTAGGTTATAATTATCGGTTAACCGACATACAGGCATCTGTCGGAATCCAGCAACTCGAAAAACTGGACTGGATCATCGCAAAGAGAAGAAAAATAGCGCTCCGGTATCACAAGGCTTTTAAGGGCCTCAAATACCTTCAGTTACCAATAGAAAAAAAAGAATATTTTAGTAACTACCAGTCCTATAGCATTTACCTGCAGGATGACTGTCCGGTTAGCCGGAATGACATCATGCAGAAAATGCTGGATGCGGGAATTTCAACACGAAGGGGAATTATGACAACACACCGGGAAACGGCATATAATAAGGAATATGCCAGCCTGCAATTACCCGTTTCGGAAAAAGCCAGTGACAGAAGTATCATTCTGCCCCTGTATATTCCAATGAAAGAAGAAGATATTCAAAAAGTCATAGACACTTTTACTTCATTATTGAAATGACATCTTATTTTCGCAATCATGCTGAAAGCTATCGTTGGCCAGGGGCAGATAGCTACAGTTTTTTAATATAATTAATTTATGATCAGGGTTGGAATTATTGGTATCGGGAAAATGGGAATTTCACATCTGGCCATATTGGGTGCGCATCCGGATGTTGAAGTCGTTGGCGTATGTGATACATCTAAAATGATGACTGAAGCTATTGAGAAATATAGTGGATTTCCAAGTTTTACGGATCATATAAAAATGCTGGATACAGCAAAACCAGATGCAGTATTTGTCGCCGTCCCGACGAAATTTCATGCAAAAATCGTAGAGGATCTGCTGAAAAGAGATATTCACGTTTTTACCGAAAAACCTTTTTGTCTGAATCCGGAAGAAGGTGGTATTCTGGTTGCCATGGTAAAACAAAAAAAACTGATTAACCAGGTAGGGTATCACAATAAGTTTGTCGGGACATTCCAGGAAGTCAAAAAAATAATTGACAGTGGCTGTCTCGGTGAAATCTACCATTTCCATGGCCAGGCCAATGGTCCG
>Ga0193753_10001094_pt1 | contig 24027 bp, 27 predicted proteins | sample H1c2metaG_FD_144925 | JGI IMG/M metagenome (GOLD analysis project Ga0193753, IMG submission 144925) | Soil microbial communities from a riparian zone of the East river system, Colorado, United States - H1c2 | ecosystem: Environmental > Terrestrial > Soil > Riparian zone | place: USA: East... | reverse complement strand
CCTTCCCAAAAGCATGCTTTATTCCATTACCCTTTAACCTTATAACCCCCCACCATTACATGTAACCTACTACACCATTACCCTTTAACCTTTATACCTATTACCCCATACGCCCCGCGCTCACACGCAGCGGTTTGACTTTCCCAACCGAGCGAGCTATGCAGGACAGATGGCCGAGAGAGCTTGGGCAGTACCGGGAGAGACACATGGTTGGGAATTCGGCGTTTGACGAGATGCTGCGGGGGCGCGTGCAGGCAGGTGCAGTGCAGACCAGCTACAAGATCGTGCAGCGGACGACGTATGAGCTGCAGCGGGTGGTCAGCTCGCTCAACTCGTTGACCGGGACGATTGATGGCCGCGTCGAGACAATCGCGACAAGCGCGAATGCGCTGAACCTCTATCGAGCCGCCTGCGCGCTGTCGCAAGTCGACAAGTGCGAGCCCCCGGAGTGGCATCCCGGGTGGGACGCTTGACAGCGGTGCAGACCTGTGGTTGGCTGTTGACCGTTCCAATGGTGGAACGAACGTGACATCGAGCGTCCTCTGGTCACTACAAGTCACTCGGTTGCTAGTTCGGTTCCTCTGTTTGGGCGCCTCCCTCGGTTGGTATGTCTTGGCGACGGCCAGCCGATAACTAGCAGGAGCTTGCAGCACCGTCTTTGGTCCCCCCGACCACACTCCCCGACACCGCCGCAAGCTCCTGGTTTTTTCTCTTGGTGGAGAGAACTTTGGCAAACGACATTCCCCAGCCCGAACCTACCGGCGAGCCCATGCTGCGGTACTTCACGTACTCGCACCTGCCCGGCCCGCTGCAGGACGTGAGCAAGCTATTCCACGCGACGGCGCTCGCCGTGATCTTGGACTTGCCGCGATCCGCGGAGCGCACCGTCGCCTTACGCAAACTACTCGAAGCGAAGGACGCCGCCGTGCGTGCCGCCGCCTTCGATAGTCACGAGCAAGGTGGCTGATGGCCGGCGACCCGCTCAACTGGCAACAGCTCTCAAGCTCGAACCTTGACGCGATGCGCTACGACCCCGAGACGCAGGTGCTCGAAGTCAGGTTCAAATCCGGAAGGACTTACCCGTTCAATGGCGTCCCGCAAGCGCTCGCCGAAGGGCTCGAAACAGCGTCGTCGCCCGGTTCGTTCTTCGCGCAAAATATCAAAGGCCAATTCTAGGCCCCCGCGCGAGCTAAAACTCTTTCAGCTTATCGACATCCCGCTGCAGCCGTTCGGCTGGGACGTGCGGGTTCTTATCGGGCCGCGAGAACACTTGCTCACTGTCGGGCGTTGGATGCTGGACTGGCCCGATGCCGAGCACGACTTTGTCGAGCCTGCTGGGCTCACGCTGATGCGCACCGGCTACAACCCGATTATCTGGCTGCCGCGCAAACCGCGGAGCCCGATAGAACACGGCGCGCTCGCGCATGAAGCCGCGCACGCGACGCGGTTCATTCTCGTCTCGCAACTCGGCATTCCAATCAACGCGGGCAACGACGAGATTTATTGCCACTGCATCGGGTGGATCGTGCGGCGGGTGCTGGAGCAAGCAAAATAGCAGCTCCGCGCTGTAGCTCTCTGACGGCTATAGACAAATCTTGGTGACCCCCATAGGTTGCGACTATCGTTAACCCATCGGGGGAGGCCGCATTGTGTCGACTGACGAGTACGAACGTGACGCGGCGGCGTCGCGCAAAGACCTCAACAGCAAGGCCGAACGGCTGATCCAGAAGGCCGATGCGACGATCGTGGGGATCGCAGCAATCGAGGCCCGGCAGCTCGGGATCGAAGATCAGATCAAGGAACAGCGGCGGTTTGTGGAGAACGAAATCCGCGACCTGAAGCAAGAACAGCTGGCAGACTTGCGGTCGGGGGTGCAGACTGCCGACCGCAAACGCGAAGAACTCTGGAAGGTGGTGGACACCGCTATGAAGGACCTCCATCGTGTTGAGAAAGAGCTTGCCCGCATCCAGGCAGGTGCTATAGTGTTTTACACAACGCTCACAGTCGCGGGCGGTTTAGCCGGGTTCTTGGTCAATGCCATCCTCAAAATTGTCCACTAGCGAATTGAAAAAGTTGCTGCACTACGATCCCCTCACGGGGATTTTTATTTGGCTTGTGAAGCCTTCGAACTTGGTTGAAGCGGGTGCTCGCGCGGGCTCATGGAACGAAGCCGCCGGGTATCGCTACCTCACTGTGCGAGGAAAGCGCACGACTGAGCAACGCTGGGCGTGGTTCTATATGACAGGGAAGTGGCCCCCGCACGAAGTCGACCACAAAGACCGTGATCGCCAAAATTGTCGTTGGAATAATTTGCGATTGGCAACCCGGCAGCAGCAGCTTGCCAACATGCCTGCGCGCAACAAAAGCGGCTTCCGCGGCGTGCACCCGCACAAAGATCGATGGGCTGCGCTTATCTGCTACAATTACAAGCAAATGAACCTGGGCCTTTACGATACTCCCGAAGAGGCACACGCAGTCTACTGTGCGAAGGCGCGCGAGCTGTTCGGGGAGTTTCATTGCCCATGAACGATGTCAAGGAAGCGATCATTGAGCTAGGTTCTGATCCGTGGGTAGCGCACAAGGTTCTGTTTGCGCACCGGCACCCCAATGAAAGCCCTGCCTTTCACGCAAAGATAATTGAAGCATGGCATTCGGAGCACCCTCGTGTCCTCATCAAAGCGTTCCGCGGCGCGGCCAAGAGCACGATCGCCGAAGAGGCAATCTGCGTTCAGGCATTGTTTCGACAATTCCGGAACGGCATCATTCTTGGCGAGACTGTCGAAAGAGCGATTGAGCGTCTACGTGCCATTAAACACGAATTCGAGACGAACCCAATTATCGAGCAGCTTTTTGGGAACATGGTTGGGTCTACGTGGACTGAAACTAAGATCATCCTCGCGAACGGTGTCATCATTCAGGCCTTCGGTCGTGGGCAATCCCTACGTGGAAGTAAGCATTTGGATTTCAGGCCAGACCGCGCGTTCGGCGACGACATCGAAAACGAAGAGAGTGTCGCGACCGAAGAGGCGATAGCGAAGTGCATGCGCTGGCTCATGAGCGTGGTGATACCCGCGCTTGACCCGAGCGCGACCGTGCGCATCAACGGCACGCCGCTGCACCCCAAGAGCGTGATCGAGCAACTGTCGCTGCAGCCGAATTGGCAGGTGCAGACCTATCCGATCGAGCATGTCAGCGCAGAGACTGGTGAGCCCGTGGCGTCGTGGCCCTCGCGCTTCCCCGTTGCGTGGATCGCAGAAGAACGGCGCGTGTATCAGCGCCTGGGCTTGCATGACAACTTCGAGCAGGAGTTCATGTGCCGGGCGGAAGACCTGACGCAGAAGCCGTTCACTGCGGAAATGTTTCGCGTAGAGCCTACCGTGCGCGTGTGGGAGGCGGTCTATGCGATGTACGACCCCGCGCGCACCGTGAACAAGGGCAGCGCTAGCACCGGCGTGGCGATTTGGAGCTGGATCAACAACCGGCTGATCGTGTGGGACGCCTACGCGGGCATGTGGAAGCCCGACGAGATTATTTCCGACATATTTCGAGTGGATGAGGCGTTCGGGCCGGTCACGATCGGGGTTGAGCGCGATGGGTTGGAAGAGTTCATCTTGCAGCCGCTACGACAGGAACAGCTGCGCCGCTCCTACGCGATACCCATCCGCCCTCTTCGTGCTCCGAAGTCGAAACTTGACTTCATCAAAGGCCTGCAGCCATTCTTTAAGGCCCGAGAAGTCATTTTCGCGAAAGACCTGCCGGATGCGAGGGAGCAATTTTTGGGTTTTCCGACTGGTCGAATTGACGTGCCTAATGCTCTGGCTTTTGCTCTGCTGCTACGCCCTGGCGCCCCTATCTATGACGATTTCTCTTACGCCAACGTCGCAGATGAGCTGCACCGAGTGGGTAGGGAGCCGGTGTATCTCGCTGTCAACACGAACAACATCTTCACCACCGCAGTTCTAGTTCAAATCATCAATGGAGGCCTGCATGTCCTTAGAGATTGGGTGCGCGAAGGCGACGCAGGGGCCAACCTTGCAGACATTCTCGCAAGCGCCGGAGCAGAAGCCGGTGGAAAAATTCGTGTCGTCGCTGGACCAGACCATTTCCGTGACCATGACACTCTCGGACTTCGAGCGGCTGCGCGCCGTATTCCCGTTGACTTGCGCAAGGGGACTTCCGAGCTTATCGGGCGCGAGGAAATACGCGGTGTCCTTGGGCGCAACGCCAAAGGCTACCCCGCGCTCCGTGTGAGCCTGGATGCGAAGTGGACGCTGAACGCGTTCGCCGCGGGGTTCTGCAAGGAAGTCAGCAAGCACGGGGTTGTTACCGAGTTTCCCGTCGAAAACGAATATCGGGTGCTGGTTGAGGGTTTAGAGCAATTTGCAGGTATGCTACAGGCAGTGTCCGCAGCGCGGGATGACAGCATCAACTATCAGGTGACGGCAGACGGGAGACGTTATATTTCAGCGCTTGTGCAGAGGCCACGATGACCCAAGATGAATTGAAAGCGTTGCTGTACTACCATCCTGAAAGTGGCGATTTTGTGCGGCTAGATCGCCGGGCGGTTGGCACGCAAGCGGGGTCACTGCACCATAAGGGCTACATAGAAATCAAATTGTTGGGGCGCATGTATCAAGCGCACCGGCTCGCATGGTTCTATATGACTGGCGCCCTGCCGGCCGAAGTGGACCACCGCGATTTGAGCAAAAGCAACAACGTTTGGACGAATTTGCGCGCCGCGACGCACGCGCAAAACAGACAAAACCGTCTGCCGCGGCGCGACTGTTCATCAGGTGTCAAAGGCGTCGCGTGGTATCCAAACTATGGTAAATGGTCAGCGATCGTGGTAGCCCGTGGACAACGCTACTTTTTAGGGTACTTTGCTGACAAGGATGCCGCAGTGGCAGCGCGTCGCGCAGCTGCTGAACGGCTGCACGGGGAGTTTGCACGTGGCTAAGAAACCAGCGACTGAGCGCGAGGAAGACGACGAGGAAGACGACGACGTCGAGCTTGACCCGAAATCGGAAAAGAAGGTCAGCGATCGCAAGGCCGACATCTCCGGCGCCGCAGGCGTGAAGGATCAGCTGCTGGACATCTTCCACGACGTCGAACAGGGCTTCCGCGACCAGATCAAGCGCTCGAATGACCAGCTCGACTATTGGGACATCTATAACTGCAATCTCACGTCCCAGCAGTTCTATTCGGGCACGTCGCAAATCTACGTGCCGATCGTCCACAATGCCGTCAACGCGCGCAAAACCCGCTACGTTAACCAGATATTCCCGCGCTCGGGCCGGCACATCGAAGTCACGTCGGATGACGGGACGCAGCCGGACGGGGTCACGGCGCTGTTGGAGCACTACATTCGCAAGGCGAAGCTGCGCACCAAGGTCATGCCGCCGCTGATGGTGAACGGTGACGTCGAGGGGCAATACAACCTCTACGTCTCGTGGTCGGAGACTAAGCGCAACGTGGTGTGGCGCTCGGAAGAGACGCCCGAGGATGAAGAGGGCGACGCCCCAAACATGGCGATGGAGCCGGTTCAGACCATCAACGAAGAGGAAATCAAGGAAGGCTTCCCGCTCGTGGAAGTGGTCGCCGACAGTGACCTGTTGGTGCTGCCGCAGACGTCCGACAGTCTCGAAGAGGCGATCAGCTCGGGCGGTTCGGTGACCCTGATCCGTCGCTGGGGCAAGGGCGATGTGCGCCGGATGATGCGCGAAGGTTGGATTAAGAAATCCATGGGCCGCGACTTGCTCCGGGGCATCGCGAGCATGTCGGCGATGCGCCCCGAGGATGTCAACAAGCCTGCAAAGATGGTGGATGACGCCGGGATCATGCGGCCGGACCTCAATGGGCCGACCTATGCGCAGGTGTACGAGACTTTCACGCGCATTGAAGTCGCCGGCGAGTGGCGCCTGATCCGCGCGTTCTACGGTGGCGAAGAGAACATCCTTGGCGCGCAGCGCAATCCGCTGTGGAGCGACAAGGTGCCAATTTTGAGCGCGCCGGTGAACAAAATCCAAGGCGCGTTCAAGGGCGTCAGCATGATCAAGCCCTGCGCGACTATGCAGTACGCTGCTAATGACGCCGTTAACGAGGCGTGGGACAGCGCGGCCTACGCTCTGATGCCAATCATCATGACCGACCCCACCACGAACCCGCGGATTGGTTCGATGGTGCTATCGCTCGCGGCCGTGTGGGAGTGCGACCCGCGCACGACGCAGTTCGCCGAGTTTCCGCAGCTGTGGCAGCACGGGTTCGAGATGGTGTCGGCGTGTAAGGCCGAAGTTCAGCAGACGCTGTCGGTGTCGCCAGCTGCGATCGCCCAAGGTCAGCAGGGCCGTCTTGGTGGCGCGAAGCCCACGCAAGCCGAAGTCGCGCAGTCGCAGCAGGTGGACATCCTGACGACGGCCGACGCTGTCACGATCGTGGAAGAGAGCATTTTGACGCCGCTGCTGGCGCTTTTCCTCGAGTTCGACCACCAGTATCGCAACCGCGAGCTGACGGTTCGCAGCTACGGGCAGATGGGCCAGCGTGCGAACATGCAGGAAATCCCGCCGATCCAGATGGACAAGCGCTATGTGTTCACGTGGAGCGGTGTCGAGCAGGCGAAGAACGCGCAGCAAATTCAGCAGCAGATCGCGATGATGAACGTGCTTCGTGGGATACCGCCGCAGCAGATGGGCGGCTACCAGATCGACCTCGTGCCGGTCATTCAGAACGCAGTCGAGAGCGCGTTTGGCCCGCAGCTCGCCCCGCTCGTGTTCAAGTCGCCAGCTGACATGGCGCCGGTGCCGGTGTTCGAAGAGAACCAGCTGCTAGTCGAAGGCTTCGAGGTGCCGGTGCATCCGATGGACGACGACATGGCGCACATCACCTCGCACATGGCGCTACTCCAACCAGCAGAAGGAGCGACAGGTGGCATCCCGAACAAGAAGAAAATCCAGCAGCACATCATGCAGCACGTCCAGCAGAAAGCGCAAAAAGAAGCTGCCGCGATGCAAGCCCAGCAGCAGGCCATTATGGGCGCTGCCGGCGGACCTCCGGGCGCTGGCGCTGCCCCTAACGGCGCGCCCGGCGGACAGCCCGGGATGGTGCCGGGTGCTCCTGGCATGCCTGGAGGGGCTGGCCCAGGAGTTGCGGGAACGCCTCGGCAGGGAGCCATGCCCGGTCAAGCGACGGGGGGCCAAGGACCACCCGGCTCAATCCACCACGACCAGCTCTCGGACCCGGGGGTGATGCCGCGCCTTAAGGCCGTGTAATGCCAGTCCTCGCATTCGTGGTGGCGATTGCGTGCATCAGCTGGTTTGCTGACGGAGGCACCGGGACACGATGGGCGATATTGTCGATAGCAGTGCCTTTGATTTTGATGCTGACACGCCCACGTCCCTGGACAATTGGGGATGTCCTGGGGCTCCTGTTTTTATGTTGGGCGTCGTGTTCTCTGCTGTGGACGCCGGGGCTCGGACAAGGCTTGTTCGTGCTGTGGGGGTTGGTTCTGTTCTTTTCGATCGGCTGGCTACCTACATGCGAAATGAAATCTATATACAAAGGATTGGGGCTGGCACTGTCGCTAAACGGGTTGATTGTAGCCTTGCAGGTTGCTGGCTATCATCCGGTCACTGAGGCGATCCCGCCGGCTGGGCTGTTCTACAACAAGAACGCGGGGGCAGAAGTGACGGCGCTCGCGATCATTGGTGTGCTCACGCTCAATTGGAAATGGAGGATCGCATGCAGTCCAATGTTGATTACGCTGCTGGCGTTTCCTGGGAACACTCTGTCACGCACGCCCTTGGTTGCGTTGGCGGTAGTAGGCGCGTGCTGGACGTGGGCGCGGTCAAAGTTCTACGGCTGCATGGTTGTCCTAGCTGCGGTGCTACTCTTGTGCGCGTTCGTGTTGACTACAAGTCGGGCGCCGTCGGCGAACCTGCGAATGGAGCTGTGGGGCGATATGATCCGACACCTGGGCTGGTTGGGCCATGGGGTAGGATCAACTGACTGGTCCTACCCGTTCATGGAGTACGCGCACGATGACTACCTCCAAATCTCCTTCGAGCTTGGTGTTGTTGGCGCGCTTCTGTGGGTTGGGTTTCTCGTTTGTTGTCTTGCTGGGCCTGTTCGTACTGAGAGCTATGTGCTTATCGCTTTCGCGTGCATGGGCGTCTTTGCGTTCCCACTGTATATGCCGGGGACGGTCTTTGTTGCGGGGCTTGCCGCTGGCCGTCTTCTTCGCGATCGGCGTCCTGTACGCGAGTGGTTGGGCGCTTGCGAATTGGGAAATCTACAAGGCCGTGAATTGGCCCGGAACGATCGAGGAAAAGATAGCTGGATACGAGCAAGCGGCCTCGGTTTTCCCCGTTAAGACTGCCTTCCGTCAGCTCCCCGCGTACACGTGGATATACATCGCATCCGGCTTGGGGATAGCCGAAGCCCGAGAACCTGCTATAAGATCGGTTCAGAACGCTTTGACGTGGAACCCGAATTCCTATTATCTTCGACGTCACCTTGAGGGGCTACAGCAATGAAACAGTTCTTGTGGATGGTCGCCGGCGCGTTGGTTGCAGCTGCAGTAGGCTCCGCTATCGGGCAGAACCAGACGAGCCCGAACGTGATCCCAGGCTGCATCTACAACTCGACGCCGCCCGTGCTGGTGAACCGCCAGCAGTCGGTGCTGCAGTGTGACGTCAACGGCAACCTGAAAGTCGCCACGCCGTGAGGCGATCGGCTCTTGCATTCCTACTGCTGCTCGGTGTCGCGATCGGCTCACTGCCGGCGCAGACGCCTGCCGAGCTTTGGGGTGGTCTCTACAATCTCACATCGCCGACGCTGATCAATCGACAGGCGACGACGTTCCAAGTCAACAGCTCGGGCTTCCTTCGCACGACGTCGATTGGGGCATTCGACCCCGCGGCAACGGCGATCTTCAATGCGTTCTCTCCCGCTCCTTCCGACGCGCGCAAAATTCTGATCAACAGCACGGTGGTTGCACTCAAAGCCGCGACCATTTGGGATGACTGTGATCTTTTGTATGTGACGGCTGCGGAGGCTGCGCAGAATGCCAGGATAAATTGGAAAAGCCCCGGCGCGTTTACGTTGGTCCCAACTCTAGCTCCGCCGTTTGTGGTTGATCGAGGATACACGGGTAATGGGGTAAATTCACGGATTGACACTACTTGGACAGCCTCCACAAATGGCGTGAAGTTTGTTCAAGACAGCGCATCGCTGTGGGTGTGGTCGCGCACCGAAAGCACAACTACTAATCGCGAGATCGGCGTGAATGGAGCTTTGGGACACGCCGCATCGCTTCGAACCGCGGGGAACGTGTTTTCCGGCAATCTCAACGACGGCAATGCCACCACTATGGCGAACGCGACGTCGGTGGGGATGTTTGGCATCTCGCGTCCTGACAGCGCGACAAAAAAATATTGGCGCAGTGGGGTTCAGCTAGGCGTTAATGTTGTCACCAACAGCGGCGGGGTTGCAACCAATCCGGCGTGGATGTTGGGGGTAAATGGGAACGGTGTTGCGTCTCCACAGTTTTCAGCACGACAGCAAGCCATGGGGGCGTGGTGTGCGGCGCTCACTGGTGAAGAGTTGGCTTTCTTCAATATCATGAACACCTACATGCTCGCAGTTGGGGCCACACCATGAAGAGGGCAGTTCTCGCGTTTTTGCTGCTGCTCGGTGTTGCGATCGGCTCACTGCCGGCGCAGACGCCTGCGGAGCTGTGGGGTGGGCTGTACAACCTCACTTCACCAACACTGATCAATCGACAGGCGACGACGTTTCAAGTCAACAGTTCGGGCTTTCTAAAAACCACAGGAGTGACGCCTTCGTTCGACCCGGCGTCGATTGCGATCTTCAACGCGATGTCTCCCGCGCCGTCATCAGCGCGCAAGGTGTTGATCAACAACATGGTGGTGTCGCTCAAAGCCGCGACCATTTGGGATGACCTTGATGTTTTTTGGGTGCTCGCCGCAGAGGCGGCTCAGAACGGGTTGATCAATTGGATCACGCCGGGCTCGTTTACGTTGGTCGCTGTTGGCGTGCCGACGTTTACAGTGGACCGCGGGTATCAGGGTGATGGTTCCACGTCTCGCTTAAACTTTGCGTGGTCACCGGGCACCAACGGCGTAAAGATCACACAAAATGACGGCTCGTTGTGGTTTTGGTCGCGCACGGATGGTCAATCCGCAAGCGCGGATATGGGGCGGAACGCGGCTGGCGGTTACCGCATTTTTGCGCGCAATGCGAGTGACAATCTCGTTGGAACAGTGGAAGGCAGCGCCTCTGTCACTCGTGCGAATACTGACGGGACCGGGTTAATTGGAATACAGCGACCTTCTTCGTCAATTCAGCGTGGTTGGCGCAACGGCGTTCAAGTAGGAGCGGATGTCGCATCTACATCCGCCGCCCTCTCTAGCGGGACAGGTAGTCTCTTGGGTGCTCAGACTGCTGACTTCTCCATCCGTCAGCAGGCAGCGGGGGCCATCGGCGCTTCGCTCACAGGGAAAGAGCTGGCGTTCTACAACATTCTGAACACCTACCTAACTGCCATTGGGGCATCGCCATGAAGCGATTTCTACTCGCCGCATTGTTGGCGCTCGCGCCGCTCGAAGTCGCTGCGCAGAATACGTTCTTCGCCGCCAGTCCCGGCGACATGATCTATCGTGGACCGTCCGGGTGGGCTCCGGTGCCGGGAGGGCAGGTGGGGCAGCTCCTGCAGTCGCAAGGCCCGACCGCGCAGCCTAGCTGGACGTTCGACCTGTCGTCGGTGTCGCAGTTCAAGCTGCCGTTCATGACGACGAACACGGTGCTTGGCAACGTCACTGGTGGCAGTGCCAACCCGACGCCAATCACGCAGTCGCAGTTCCTTGACACGCTCGGTTTTGACATCGTGCGCCCGCCTGTAATCGGCGGCATTCCGATGAAGGCATCCTTCGGCCTCAACGGCTCGTGGCAGGTGCTGCAGCCTGGGCCTAGCGGCTATGTGCTGCAGTCGAACGGGGTTGGGAACGATCTTACTTGGGCGTTCAACCCAACCACCGCGACGCCGGGCACCGCGGGGCTGTGCTTGGTCAGCACTGGCCCGAGCACCCCGCCGGCCTATGCGGTTTGTCCGATCACGTCGGCCAACCTGACGGCGACGGCGCCGCTCGCGTTGAGCTACGGCACGCCGACGACCCTCGCGCTTACGGGCGTCGTTGACGTCGCGCATGGGGGCACGGGCGTTGCGACGATCACGAGCAACGGCGTTGTTGTCGGTGCAGGCACGAGCCCGATCACGACCAAGACCGGCTCAACCGGAATGATCCTGGCCTCGCCCGGCGGTGTCCCAACCTTCACGTCGACCCCGTCGATCGCAGGCTCGCTGACGGTCCCCACGATTACCACTGGGACGCTGTTCGCGACTGGTGGTGTCAACTCGAACACCACGATGACGGCAAGCACGTCGGTGGTGGCGCCGGTTGGCACGTTCGCTACGTCTACGACCTCGCCGATCGTCTATGGCGGCTCGGCGGTAGGCTCGACGCTCGCGCTTCGTCCGACCTCGGGGGCGGGCTCCGGCGGGGCGCGCGTCAACATCCAAGGCGGCACGGACGGCGCGCTGCAGCTCGGGCAGTTCTCGGGCAGCACGGCGTCGGCGTCGCTGTCGCTCGGCGCCTCGGGCTCGATCGCCGGGCAGCTCCTGTTCAACGGTAACACGTCGGGCGCGGTGACGATGCGGCCGCAAGCCGCCGCCGGCAATTGGCAGATGATCCTGCCGAGCACGCCGGGCACCTCGGGGCAGTTCCTCACGAGCAACGGCAACGGCAGTGCGCTGACGTGGACCACGGCCGCGGGCGTGTCGCCGGTCTATGGGCAGAACCCGGTTTTTATCAACGGTGCTCTTGCAGTGTCGGCTGCGGGCGGTGCGCTGACGATTGCAGTTAAGACCAACGCCGGGGCTGACCCGAGCGCGGGCGACCCTGTCACGGCGGTGTTCCGCGATGTGACCGGGACGACTGGCACTGCTACCGTCTTGAGCTTGACTGCGGCGAATTCGCTGGTGGTGTCGTCGGGCTCGACGTTGGGCGTCGTGTCGGCCAATGCCATTCGGCTGTGGGTGGTTGGCATCAATGACGCAGGCACGTTCCGCGTCGGTGTCGTCAATCTTTGGGACACCGCCAATTTGTTCCCGCTGAACGAAGGGATCATTGCAGCGACCACGGCCGAAGGCGGTGCTGGCGGTGCCGATACTGCTGGCGTTGTCTACACGGGCACAGCGACCACGAACAAGGCGCTGATTATTCTTGGCTACCTCGAATGGAATTCCTCGGGCGTCACTGCCGGCACGTGGACGACATCGAACTACATCACGACGCAGATGTTGAGCCCTGGCGTGCATCGGCCGGGCGATCAGGTGCGCAGTTACTACAAGGTTGACAGCTCGCCCACGACAGTCGCGATCAACACCTACGCAACCACAGGCTTGTCGCAGGGGATCATTGTCAGCAGCGCCGCGAACGTTGTCGTGGTCGAAGCCAGCGGGCACATGTACAACGGGACGGTGGGTAGCGCCTCCGGGGCCACGTCTCAAATCGACGCGTCGATCCTGCGGGGCGCTACGGCGATCGGCTCGGCGCCGTTCATCTTTGCGCTGGGCAAGACGGGCACAGTAGACGGGGTGGACATCTACGCGCCCGTCACGATGATGGCGCAGGATTTCCCTAACACAACGTCGCTCACGACTTACGCAGTTGCGGTCAAGACCCCCACGCTGACGTCAGTGAAGTGGAACCCGAACTCAGTACAGACGTCCCTGCGGATACAGGAAATCATGCGATGAAAATCTCCGGGTTTGAGGTTACCCCGCAACAAACCGCAGGTGCGTTCCGTTGGTTGTTCAACTTCGGTGGCGCTGGATTGTTGGGCTACTTTGTTGCACGCTTGCGCTTGACGGACGATCAGGTGAAGCAGCTCATGGATTTAGCGACGCGGCCGGATTTCTGGATCGCGGCGTTTGGCGCAGTGTCGTCGGTGGCTACCTTGGTGAAGGGTCTGTTCAGTCACAACAAGACGAATATAATCAGCGCCGCAGCTTCGCAGCCCGAAGTGAAGGCGATTGTGACGACGCAGGCAGTCGCCAACAGTGGCGCCCTCGCCACAAACGAAAAAGTCATGGACACTCCCACCGCCCAAGAAGCTATAGGTGCATCATGAGCGCGCCGACATACAAATCAATCTGGCCAACCTACTCGCAAGAACTCGATAGCATCAAATTCACGCGTCCTGCCGAAGCTGCTGCTGCGGCTAAGAAGCTGCTGGCGCACAAGGCGCAGTATCAGTCTGTTGAGGCCAAGACGGGCGTGCCGTGGTGGTGGATCGCCTGCACGCATAACCGCGAGAGCGACGCTGACTTCTCGACACAGCTCGCGCAGGGCGACCCGCTCAACCGCGTAAGCACCAACGTCCCGAAGGGCCAAGGCCCTTACTACGGTGACGATGCTTGGGAGCGCGCGGCGATCGTCGCGCTTGAAGATCACAAGCTGAACAAGGTTGTCGACTGGCGACTTGAGAAGGCGCTGTACTGGTGGGAGAGCTTCAACGGCTGGGGCTATTACAACCATGGCCGTCCCTCTGCCTACGTGTGGGCGGGTACCAATACTTACGACCCGCCGGCCGGACCCGGGGGCAAGTATGTCGCCGATGGCGTATGGAGCGGCTCGGCGGTGGACAGACAGCTAGGCTGCGCCGCCGTGCTTGCCGCGCTGATGGACCTAGACCCCAGCATTCAAATCGAGCGCGAGACGCCTGAAGGCGTGGCCGACGAGCCGAAGGCGCCGACGCCTGTGCAGCCCACGCCGCCCGTAGTCCCAACGCCGGTCAATGTGCCGGCGCAACCCCAGGAGCCCCCCGTGTCTACTCAACCGACCCCGACGCCCGTGCCGGTACCCGCCGCGCCCGGCTTTCAGATCGACGTGCAGAAGATCAATGGTTTCATTGACATCGGCTCGAACGTTCTCAACATGATTTCGGCGTTCGTCCCGCAGGCGCGCATGATCCAGCCGTTCGTGCCGATCGCAAAAGAACTTGTGGAGTTCGCAGGCGAAATTGCGCAAGGCAAGGTCACTGCAGCCAACGCGCTGACTGTGATTGCCGGCCACATGCACGATATCGGCGATCAACTACAAGCTGCTGGTGCGGCGCTTAAGGCGCAGAAGGCTTGAAGAGGGCACCGCGATCTTACGACCGCGGAGCTTGACGATGCTACGTTTAGTGGCCCGTTCTATCGGAACCGTGGCTAATTGACATTGGCCACGGCTCCCGCTTAAAGTGCGCTATCGACTGGTGGCCGTAAGTCACTGACCCGATTGACGCCCGGAAGGCGTTGCTCGTTTTGCAGACGTAATCTGCTGGAGAGAGTGAACATGCCGAAGGAAATCGCAGATGACCAGGAAGAACTCCGTAAACGCCAGACCGCGAACGACCCCGGGCAAAACGACGACGCCGGCGGGGAGGAGGATGGCGACGAAGGGGAGACAGACCTTTCAGGCGACACCGAGCAGCTTGGCGGGGAAGAAGGGGATGGGGAACAAGGCGAGCTAGATGTCGACGCTGGTGATGATGACGGCGAGCAAGAGCGCCGCCAGCCAAGCCGGCGTGAGAACCGGGTTCAGCGGCTCGCTACCGAGCGCGCCGAGCACAAGGCCCGGGCCGACGCACTAGAGGCAGAATTACAGCGGTTCCGCACCGCAGACATGCAGCGGAACCAGCAGCTGACGGAGGAACAGGAGACTGCACGGTTGCAGCTCATGTCCCCCGAAGAACGGATGGATTACAAGCTCCACAAGTCGGAGCGGATCGCACAGGCAAGGGAGGCCAACCTACGGCGCGAGATTGCGGTTAGCCAAGATGCTGCGAGCTTCAATGCCAAGGCTGCGGTCAACCCGGTGTACCGGAAGATGCAGCCAGTCGTAGAAGCGGAGTTTCAGCGCTTGCTGCAGGCAGGAACGCCAGCCGATAGGGAGACCATCATGAAATATAAGCTCGGCGAGCGGATGCTGGCAGACGCGGAAAAGCGCGGCGGCAAGCTCCGTAAGGAAGGTCAAGAGCGCGTCGAGCGCGAGAGTACCCGCCCGGCTAATGGCCGCGGCGCCGTGACGAACCAGCGCGGCCGGCAAGTCAACGAAAGCGAAGCTCGCCGAAAGCGCTTGGAGAAACTGACTTTCTGATCGGGCTGTAGTCCGATCTTAGCACAGGAGAGGGCTACATGGCGACCAATCTGGCGTCCGGCTTTACCGCCGACATCGTAAATTACATCGCGGAAGAGACGCTTCCGTTAGCTCGACGCCAGCTTGTCGTCTACCGCTTCGGTGACCCACTTCGGCTCCCCAAGGGCCGCGGCACCACCTACACCGCGACCCGCTACCTGCGTGTCCCGCTCCCGTTCGCACCGCTCTCCGAAGGCGTCCCGCCGATCGGCGAGACGATGTCGATCCAGCAGGTCTCGGCTGTCGTCCAACAGTGGGGCGACAAGATCACGATCACTGACGTCGCCGAGCTGACCATCTACCATCCGCTCTTTCAGAAGGCGATTGAGCTGATCGGCCTGCAGATCGGCGAGACGCTCGAACGCAACACCTTCAACACTCTGAACTCGGGCACGCAGATCAACTACGTGAACTCCCGAGGCTCCCGCGCTGCCCTGCAGGCGGGTGACGTCATCAACCCCTTCGAGATCACCCGCGCCTACGCGCAGCTCTACACGCTCGGGGCACCGCGCTATAACGGCGACGAGATGACCGATATGAAGCTCGAAGCCGACGCCGGTGGCGCCAAGGCGTCGAGCAACCCACGGGCCATGCCTCACTACGTCAGTGTGATGCATCCGTTCCCGATGGCCGACTTCCGACAGAACAGCACGGTGCAGACCGCGTGGTCCTACTCGGACATCAACCGCCTCTATAACTTTGAGGCAGGCGAGTGGAACGGCATTCGCTTCGTGCAGTCGAACATGGTCCCGAGCTGGACTGGTGTTGCGGCTGTACAGGGTACCGCGGGTTCGGCCGGCGCGCTTGCGACCGCGTCGTACTTCATTCAGGTCACCGGCTCCGACACGCAGAACCAGTTCGAAAGCCAAGTCTTGCAGATCAGCAACTCGATCAGCGTGACCGGCCCGAACGGCTCGATCCAAGTCACCGTTCCGGTGACGACTGGCTTCACCTACAACGTCTACGTATCGACCTCGGCTTCGATGGTTGGGTCCAGCCTTGGGCTCTCGACTTCCGGTCCGACCACTGGTCCGCTGCAAGGTCAGGCAGTCCAGATCGCCCCGGGAGCCACCGTTGTGATCACCGGGCTTGGCACCGCGCAGCAGCCGCCGGCAGCTCCGACCACGGGCATTACCGTTTACCCGAACTATATCTTCGGGCGCGGCGCCTACGGTCAGGTCATGCTGTCGGACGCCGAGTTTACTTACCTGACGGACGCCGACAAGTCCGATCCGCTGAACCAGCTGCGCATCGTCGGTTGGAAATGCTTCTACGGCACCCTGATCGAAAATAACCAGTTCTTCATGCGCGTCGAAAGCACCAGCGCATTTAGCTCGACCTTCGGCTAATCGCTTTGATCAGCCTTCCCCCGGGGATACTCCCCGGGGGCCATTCGGGAGGCAATGATGGCTCTTGTTACGCTCGGCACGAACGCGACCACCACGCTCAACGCGCTTGCATGGAACCCGGCATCAGCTGCGGCAGACATCGCGCAGATCAACAACAACATCAAAATACAGAACGCCGTGGGCATGCGCATCCCTGGCGCGTTCGCGCAAAACGGGCGCCTGCAGTTTCCCGGGCGTCGCGGGTTTATTCTGGTTCAGCCGGGCGACTATGTCGCTTTCGATGGCGTGGGCTGGCCGGTTGTCGTTTCCGCTTATTCGATTGCTAACGGTGGAGGTTGGACGCACAGTTGATGTTTGCGTAGATATCGGAGCGCGGCTTTGAAGAACTCTAACAATTGGTGAGAAACACAATGGCTAAGACCACTCCGAAGGGACCGGCGAAGTACGATCCCAAGCTCGACTATGATGCGCTGCTGACTGCTGACGAGAAGGCAGCAATTGAGCTTGAAGTCGAAGCTGATGCGCTTGCCGAGCGCAAGGCGCTGGCCAAGATCGAATACAAGGCCGCGCTGGCGCTCAAAAAGGCTCGCGAGCTTGGTCTTGCCGAGCCCCAGGTGACGGTCACGATCGACCTTGCCGAGTTCGCCAACGAGATCAGGATCGATGGCGTTGTGTATCAGCAGGGCATGACGTACACCTTCCCCGCGTCGCAGGCGATCGTCGTGATGCACATGATGCAGCAGACGTTCAAGCACGAACGCGAGATCAACGGAAAATCCGAGCACGATCGCAGGCGTCCTCGGAATATGACCCTTAACGCTCATGACGTGAGCACCCCTGCGGAAGACCTTGTGAGGCAGTAATGAAAGAGACTTCTGTGGTGGCGGAAGAAATCCCGGCAATCGGTATCACCTACCAGTTGGAGCTGCCGGGGAAGAAGGGCCTGACGTTTCAGACCCACGTGGCGCAGACGGACACGCAGGAGGCTATCGACACGATCGTTGATAAAATCCGGGCGGTTGGCGAGCGTCAATACTGGTTCCAGATGATTGACGTTATGACGCGCGAAGCCGAACAGCAGGAGCGCATCGCGATCGACCATCACAACCGGATGCACATCGTAGAGCAGAACAAGGCTCTCGATTGGCAGAACAAGGGCAAGCGCGGTGAAGTGACTTTGTCCGCGCAGGAACAGACGCAGCGCGCACAGGCAGTTGCGAATGCCGAAGAGGCCAAGCGGCGCGCGCAGATGGCCAAGGACGACTTAAAGAAGGCGTACGGGAAGGCCGGGCTGCCACTGCCTGCGGAGTTACAGGAGAAAAAGTGACCGCTGCCCAAATCATCCAGATGGCGTGTCAGATTGCGAAAGTGCCTGGGTACACAGCCCAGGCACTAGTCATGCTGAACACGATCTTGTTGGAGCTGTCACAGAACTACGACTTCGAAGTCATCCGCAAATCGGCCTATTTCAATTTCAACACGAGCGCTGTAGGCAACGGCTACTCCGTTGCGAGCGGCCCGAACGTCATGCCGGACGATTTCATCCGGCTGCACCGTAACGGTTCGTTCTATTATATCTCGAATGTCCCCTACACGCTGATCGGCGTGAAGCAGGAAGAATTCGATACGTTCGTGCAGCAGGCAGGCCTGCAGTCCTACCCCTATCTCGCCTATGTCGACGTGACCGCGGTCGCAGACCAAGACCCGGGGCTGTATGTGTGGCCACCGGCGTCGGGTGCCTATCCCTGCACCATCCGCTACAACTCGCGCCAGCCCGACATCACCGACACGAGCGCGACGCCGTGGATGCCGGCTTCGTCCTACCTGATCACTCGGCTTGCTGCCGAGATGATGCCGTTCGCTGGTGACGATCGCGCGGACAGCTTCCAGGCCAAGGCGCTTGCCCAGCTCAAGGGCTACTTGAACATGAAGGACGATCCCGAGACCGCGCCCAAGCGCGTGTTGCTCGATCGGAAGTTCTTCGGACAGAACACCGCGGCGCTTAAGAACACGAAGCAAATCGGGTGGTGACCCGTGGCGCTCCGTAACTCAAAGCCACTCGGCTTCTCCCCGTCGACAGTCTGCGACGCGCTCGATAGCACCGACCTCGGTGCGGGTTCGATGGCGGCGCTTACGAACCTGATCCCCGACCCCACGACGCGCAATCCTTTCCAGTGTCGACCAGGTTTTGGTGGGATCCCTGGAGCGGGCTTCATTTCATGCATGAAGGTCGTCGGTAATCGCGTCTATGGCATGGTTGCCTCCACGACAGAACTCGGGCGCGACGAGCCGTTTTGCTACGACATCGCAGCGGACGCCTTCGTGACGATCACGGGCACGCTAGACGCGACGACGCTGCCGCTTAGTCCGCCGGTGACGGGGCTGTGGCAGCCGCCGATCATTGACACAGTTGGAGCCTTCGTGCTGTTCGCGCATGCGGGCTATCAGACGGTAGGTAACCTAGCGGGCTTCCTCGATATCAGCGACCCCGCCATACCCGTGTGGACTGCGCAGAGTATGACGCTGACTACACCGCAGGCTGATCCTGCACCGCCCCTTGTTACTGATGAATTTAATGCGGCGCCGATCAGTGTGGCCTCGTTTGGTGATCGCGCCTACTGGATGATTGTCCCACCAAACGGTGACCAGCCGGCGGTTATGTTCAGTGATATTCTGGACCCGACGAACTTCACGGTATCGACGCTTATCGTAAACAACGTGATTACGTTCGATGACCGCGTAGCACTCACTGCGTTTGGCAAGATGGGGCTGAATAACCAGCTCGGCGGCATCGTGCAGGCGCTCTATGTGTTCAAGGGCGTGTCGAATATCTATCAGCTCGCAGGCGATCCCGCGCTGGCGAACAACCCGCTCACGCGCAACGCGCTGAACGTCACTACGGGCACGTTCGCTCCGCTGACGGTGTGCTCGGTGCCGCAGGGCATGATGTTCATGTCCCCCGAGGGCTTCCGGCTGATCGACACCAGCGGCCACGTGTCCGACCCGATCGGCATTGCTGGCACTGGCGTGACCATGCCGTTCAGCTATGCCGTCGAGCCTACACGCGCGTGCGCGACCGCCGGCGGCAACACGATGCGCGCGAGCGTGCAGAACGGGTTCGCCCCGGGCACGCCGCAGGAAGAATATTTCTACAACTTCGCTCGAGGAATTTGGACCGGCCCGCACACCTTCGCGGCGTCGCTGATCCAGCCCTACAATAACACGTTCATTAAGACGCCGATTGGCGTGCTGGCGTCGCTGTGGCAGTCCGATGCCGCGCAGGTGTCGACCAGCACCTACGTCGAGAACGACGTGCAGCTGACGTGGCGCTTTCAAACTGCGATGCTGCCTGACACCGATCAGATGTGTCAGAACGCGATGATTGAGACGACGTTCTACACCGCGCTCACGGCCGCGGCCGGGGCGGTGAGCTGTCTCGTGCAGGACCAAGACGGGCTCGTGCTCGACCAAGTCACGATCCCACAGCCGGGCGCGGCGACGCTGTGGGGTAACTTCCAGTGGGGTCAAGCCTCTTGGCTTGGCGCTGCAAGCGCGCTACAGCCGCGGCAGATGTTTTGGACACAGCCGATTGTCTTTCAGCGCATGGCGTTTGTTGCAGTCGGCCAATGCGGGCAGGGCATCCGTGTGGGGCGCGTCCACTTCCGCTACGAGATGCTCGGCTACCTCCTACCTTATCCGGTGACAGCATGAAGAAATTTCTAGCCTGCCTCGCAGCTGCCGCGCTTCTCGCAGGTGCCTATGGGGTGCGGATTGTCAACGCGGGTATCACCTGCACGCTGCCGTTCCAGCTGCAGAACAACACCACAGCTGACGCTACGCAAGTCATGGCGAACTACAACGCGCTGGTGACTTGCTTCACGCAGGCAGCTGCCGCGGGGGTGAACAACGACATCACGGCGCTGTTGGGGCTGACGACACCGATCAGCCCGTCACAGGGCGGCTCGGCGAGCTACAACGGCACTGGCGGGGGCAGCGCAGCCTCGCAGAGTGTGACGTCGCTCACGCCAACAGGCTTCACGCTCTCGGCCGGGCGGACGGTCACGTTCAAGCCGAGCGTGACGAACCTCACAGCGGTGACGCTCAATGTAGATGGCAGCGGGGCGGTCGCCGTCTACCGCAATACACAAGCTGGCTTAGCGCCGGCTGTGGGCGGTGAGCTTACGATCAGCAATCTGGTCACTGTCCAGTACGACGGCACCCGCTGGATTATTCAGAACAGGTTCGACCTTGTTGGGCAGGTGGTCGATTACACCGGCACGGCGGTCCCTCCGGGCTACGTGATTGCTGACGGCACGACCCTGCCGCGCGTGGCTTACTCTGCGCTGTTTAGCATCTACGGCACCTATTACGGTGTGGGGGATGGGACGAACACATTCGGCATCCCCGACCTCCGCGGCCGCAACACCACGGCGATCGACAGTGCGACAGGCCGTAGCAGCGCCTGCGGTGCTGGGGCGCTCGGCGGGGTGTGCGGCCAGCAGAGCGTCACGCTCGTGCAGGCCAACATGCCGAGCTACACGCTGCCAAACACCCTCGGGGCGACTGACGCCGGCCACACGCACGATAGCAGTGCGGGGATTTCAGGGGCGCCCATTATTGGCTCGGGCGCGTCGTTTGGCACGCCCGGGCAGCCCCTCAACACGTCTGTGGGGTTCGCAAGCATCTCGATTACGGGCTCGGTGACCTCCGGGGGCTCGGACGCAGCCTTTCTGCTGTTCACGCCTGCCATCCTCGTGATCAAAATGATAAAGCTCTAGACGAACAAGGAACTAGGCCCTATCCTTCAACCCGGCTACGAACATAGCCCAGCTAGGAGATCACCATGTTTAAGCGACTTGCAGCTTCTCTCGCCGCGGTGGTTTGCGCTGGCGCTATCGCGTTCGGCGCCAACGTTCCTCTGATCGTCGGCCCTGTGCCGGCCGCGGATGTCCAGGCCTTCCTTAACCAGCTGATCACGGCGTTCAACGGCGCCACCGGCAAGATCAGCGCTTCCACTCTGACCGCGGGCACCACGGCGACTACCGCCGAAGTGACCCTCCAACAGTACACCGTCGCGCCCAACCTCCTTGCAGCTGGTGGCGACAGCCTCCGGGTTACCTGCTGGGGCGCTGGTGCAGGCTCGGGTGTCAAGACTGCTCGGCTCTACTTCGGCGCCACTGTCGTGACTGCATCGGCTTCGGCCGGCGGCTATTGGCAGCTCACGCAGGTGGTGACCCGCAAGACCGCAACCACGCAGGGCTACACCGGGTTCGGCATCTACAACGCGACGCCCACCACGATCGGTGCCGACGCTGCCGAGACGCTGACTGCAGCGGTGCTGGTCAAGTGCACTGGCCAGTCGGCCGGCGGTGCGGCGAACGAAGTCACCGCGAACGGCATGGTTGTCGAAGCACTAAAATAAGGCGCTGGAACTTTCGAAAGCCCCGGGCGTCTTATAGACACCCGGGGTTTTTCCACAGGAGACTGAGGCCATGTCCAAGCTCCCCTTTTCGATCGCCCAGCAGACCGTCCGTATCAAGACCACGGATGACGACGACGCGCCGACTGTGGACCTTTTCTTCAACGTGCTCGAAGCCGACACGTCCCGCGCCCAGCTGATCCTGATCGGCAAGGATGGCGCCGACGATGTCGTGCTGACCTTTCAGCGCGGCGGTGCGCTACTCTCAACTGAGTACCGGCCGCAGCCCGAGGCTTCCGATGGGTCCGAGAACGAAGCCCGCAACGCTCGCGATATCGAGCGCATCCAGAAGGCCAAAGAGGATGTGGCTGCCTGGGAAGACGAGCGCCACAGCTACCAGGGCGATCCCGAGAACGCCCCGCGCGAGCCCGATGAGCTTACCAAGACCCTCGCGCGCATGGACGTGCCGGAAGACAACTCCGACCGCGAGCCTACCAAGCCCAACCCGTTTGGTGGTGCCCGGCTCTCGGATGGCCCGATGCGCCCCGATGAGGGTAAGCCGGAAGACGACCCGCGCCGCGGGCAGCCTCCGGGCGACACCGGCGACGCGCAGCGGCCATCCGGGTTTGAACCCAAGACCGGGGATGTGGTAAACACGACCGCGTCAATGAGTGCGCAGCAAACCGCGGAGAACGCTCGTGTCAACCAAGGTAAAGTCAACCAACCTGCTTGAAGGCTTGACGGATCGTTCCGCTTCGGCGTCTGATGCGAGCACGAAAGTGCCATCAAACGCCGGGAGCGTGAACGATGAGCCTACCCGATCAGGGTCCAACGGACCCTCCGTCAAATCTATCGGACCTCGGAACGCCTGAGCTACAGTGGGAGCGCCTTTGGTCTTTAGCCAAGGAACTCCCACCACTTTTCAAAAAGCATTACGACGAGCTTGCGACGCACAAGGATCGCATCGCGCTCGATCCCGATTGGGAAAAATACTCCGCCCTAGACTTCGACGGCAATCTGCGCATCCTCACGGTGCGCGACAACGGCATGCTCGTCGGGTATCTCTTCCTCATTGTCGGTCCCGGGCTTCACTACGCCGGCACGCTGCAGGCCCAGGTGGACATGTACTGGCTCGACCCGCTCTATCGGGCTGGCTGGCTCGGGGTGAAGCTGATGACGGAGACGGAGCGCTACTGCCGGGAGCTTAAGGTGTCCCGCCTGTTCATCAGCGAGAAGCAACATTTTGCTCGCGACAGGGGTGGGATCGGTGTTATCTTCAAGCGGTTACGCTACGAAGTTCAAGACATAGTTTGGGCCAAGCATCTAGGGTGACATCATGGGCGGCACGCTCGGGCTGGTAAGCGCAGGCGTCGGCGCCGTTGGGTCACTCTCCAGCCTCTTCGGGGGCAGTGGCAACACCGCGCCCACCGCCAGCAGCGTGCAGCCCGCGCAAAACCCGTGGGACGCGCCCTATGTCAACGGCCAAGGCGGCGTCAACGCTGCCGGCAGCTTCGTCTCGGGCATCCCCGGGCTCTCGCAATATAACCAGTGGCCGCAGCTCTTGCCGCAGGCGCAGGGTGCTGTCTCGGGCATGGGGGTAAACAACCCCGGGCTGCCGCAGTGGATGCAGGGCGCACAGCAGGGCGCGCAATACGGTGCAGGCGCAGCGGCGAACGCTTACGGTGTCGGCGGTGGGTTAATCAACGCCGGACAATCGTTCATGCCGTGGGGCAACCAACTCCTACAGACCGGGTTCGACCCACAGAACGCGCTGTACGACCGGACTGCCGGGCAGGTCAGCCAGCAGTCTCGGGCCGCACTCGCCGCGCGTGGGCTCAACAGCTCGCCCTACGGTGCCGGTGTCGAAGGCGGCACGATGGGGAATTTTAATATCGACTGGCAAAACGCCCAGCTGCAACGGCAGCTCCAGGCCGCGCAGGGTGCCGGCGGGGTGTTCAGCACCGGGGCACCCTGCGCGGCCTGGAGCTGCCGTTGCAGCTGG
>Ga0193753_10001093_pt1 | contig 24031 bp, 19 predicted proteins | sample H1c2metaG_FD_144925 | JGI IMG/M metagenome (GOLD analysis project Ga0193753, IMG submission 144925) | Soil microbial communities from a riparian zone of the East river system, Colorado, United States - H1c2 | ecosystem: Environmental > Terrestrial > Soil > Riparian zone | place: USA: East... | reverse complement strand
ATGCTCATCGCCAGCAGGATGGACGTGCACGGCGAGGTGCCCGGATTGCTGTCGGTGGCCACCGCCAGCGGCACGCCGGCACTGCGCAGCAGCCCTATCGGCGGCGGCGTCGTTTGCCGCAAAGTAAAATAGGCGGTGGGCAGCAGTACCGCGACAGTGCCGGCGTCCGCCAGGGCGCGCGCGCCTTCTAGTCCAACAAACTCGAGATGGTCCGCCGACAGCGCACGCCATTTGGCGGCGGCCTGAGCGCCGCCCATGTCGCTCAGCTGGCCGGCGTGCACGTGCGCGGCGAGCCCCAGCTTCTGCGCGGCCTCCAAAAATTGTTCCGTCTCCGCGACCGAGAATGCGATGTCTTCACAAAAACTGTCCACCGCATCCACAAGCCCGGCGGCATGGAGGGCCGTGAGCCAGGGGCCGCTGACTTCATTCACGAACTGCCGGCGCCGGGCGGCAAATTCGGGCGGCAGCGAGTGCAGGCCCAGAAATGTTTTCATGACCCTGATAGGCAGGGTCTCGCCCAGCTTTTGCGCGACCTCGAGCGAGCGGCGTTCGGCTGCCAATTCCAGCCCGTACCCCGACTTGATTTCGATGGTGGTAACGCCTTCGGCCATCAAGCATCGCAGTCGCCGCACTGCCGACTCGTACAGGGCGTCGGCGCTCGCCGCACGGGTATCACGCATCGTCGATTGGATGCCTCCGCCCGCTCGCGCAATTTCTTCATAAGAAGCGCCGCACAGACGCTGCTCGAACTCTGCCACTCGATTGCCGCCGTAGACGAGGTGCGTGTGGCAGTCGATCAATCCAGGCGTAATCCACTGTCCTTGCGCTTCGTGGACCGGCAGACCCTGTGATTGCGCGAGGCGACGCGCTTCATCGGCGGCGCCCAGCCAGGCAATGCGCTCGCCCTTCACCGCAATTGCGGCGTCATGCAGGCTCCCATAGGGCCCATCGCCCGCCATGGTCGCGATATTCGCGCCCACCCACACCTGATCCCAATCGCTGTCCGAAAATTTAGGCACAACGTTATGATACAGCCAAGATGGCTATTTACCGTTTGCAGTCCGCCTATTTGCCGCAAGGATGGGCGCGAGATGTTCTGGTCGTGACCACAGCGGGAATGATCAGCGCGGTCGAGCCTGGGGCGCCGCAATCGCCAACGCCGCAGGCGGCCGCAGTTGAGCGCATCGATGGCATCGTCGTTCCCGGTATGCCCAACGCGCATAGCCATGCCTTCCAGCGCGGCATGGCGGGGAATGCGGAATTCCGCTTGACCGCGCGCGACAGCTTTTGGACCTGGCGGCAAGCCATGTATGGCCTCGCGGACCGCATCGAGCCGGAGGATTTGCAGATCGTCGCGACGCAGCTGTTCGTCGAGATGCTCAAGTCAGGCTATACGTCCGTCGCCGAGTTCCACTATCTACATCGGTCAAGCGGCACCGCCGGGCATTCGGGCACGAATCCGCTGTGGGACGCGATCGGCAGCGCCGCGCGCGTTGCCGGCATTGGGCTCACGTTTTTGCCCACGCTATACCAGAGCAGCGACTTCGGCGGCCAGCCGTTGAAGCCGGAGCAGGCCCGCTTTTTCTTGGACACGGACGAATTCTTGCGCGCCGTCGAAGCGCGCATCGGCGCCGCGGGCGGCACAGGTGAGCTGCTGCAGCGTACAGGCGCCGCTTTTCACAGCCTGCGCGCCGTTCCGCTCGATCACTTGCGCCGCGCCGCGCTCGCGCTTCGCGGCATTGACGCGAGCATGCCGGTGCACATCCATGTCGCCGAGCAGATGTTGGAAGTGCGTGCCTGCGAGCGCGCAACAGGCCGCCGGCCGATCGAGCTGCTGCTGGACCAGGGTCTGCTGACGCCGCACTGGTGCGTGGTTCATGCCACTCACGCCACCGCGGAAGAACTCCGTGGCATCGCTGCGGCCGGCGCGGTTGTCTGCGTCTCCATCAGCACGGAGGCCAACTTGGGCGATGGCAGCTTCGATGCCGTGCGTTTCTTGAAAATGGGCGGAAAACTCTGCGTGGGCTCAGACAGTCAGTCCACGGTCAGTCCGGCCGAAGAGCTGCGTTGGCTCGAATATCAGCAGCGCCTGCGCAAGAAGCGCCGCGGCGTGCTGGCGGACAGAAATGAGCCGCACGTCGGGACCCGTTTGTGGCGCGACGCGGCGCTGCACGGGGCGCAGGCCCTCGGCCAGCCGGTGGGCAGCATAGCAGTGGGACACCGCGCGGATTGGCTGGTGCTCGACGCCTCGCATCCCGCCATGGCGGGCGTCAGCGCCGATGCCGCGCTCGATCGACTATTGTTCGCGGGCGCCGACCGCGCGATCCGCGACGTCATGGTCGGCGGCCGCTGGGTGATTAAAGATCGCGTGCATGCTGCCGATGAGCAGTTGCGCGTAGATTTCACCCGCGTAATGAGCAACTTAGGCGCCGATTGACTGTACCTGTCTATACAGCTTAATCTGCGCCGATGAGCAAGGCCGCCATGTCATTGCAGCCCCTGTATCTACAGGTCAAGCGTCATATTTTGGACAATATCGGCTCGGGCAAATGGGGCGCCTCCGCACGGGTGCCCTCTGAGAACGATATCGTGCGATCGTTCGGCGTTTCACGCATGACGGCCAATCGCGCGTTGCGCGAATTGCGCGACGAGGGCGTGCTGGTGCGAATTGCCGGCGTCGGCAGTTTCGTCGCCGACCGCCATGCGCGTGCACATCCGCTCGAAATCCGCGGCATCGCTGATGAAATTCGCGACCGCGGCCACGTGCACCGCGCCGAAATTGTGTCGCTGGAACGAATTCGCGCAGCGACGGAGCTCGCGGAGGACTTTGGCATTGCCGCGCGCAGTGAATTGTACTGCTCGCTGATCGTGCACTTCGAGAATGACCGGCCCATTCAACTCGAAGACCGCTATGTGCTGCCGAAGCTCGCGCCCGACTACTTGAAGATGGATTTCAGCCGCACGACGCCGCACGACTACTTGATCAGAGTCGCGCCGCTGCAAGAAGCGGAACATCTGTTGCGCTCGGAGATGCCGGACGGTCGCACTCGCAAGTTGCTGGCAATGAAGCGCGACGAGCCGTGCCTGGTCGTGATTCGCAGAACTTGGACCGCCGGCCAAATCGCTTCGATCGTCCGCTTGTACTATCCCGGCTCCCGTTATGAACTATCCGGTCGATTTCGCCCCTAAAGGACCAGCATGCTCGCCCCTCTGAAACCCCGAAACATCCGCGCCCCGCGCGGCAGCGACTTGAGTGCACGCAGTTGGATGACCGAAGCGCCGCTGCGCATGCTGATGAATAATTTGGACGCCGAAGTCGCCGAAAATCCCGCCGAATTGGTGGTGTACGGCGGCATCGGCCGCGCCGCCCGCGACTGGAATTGCTACGACCGCATCGTCGAAACGTTGAAGGTCCTGACCGAAGAGGAAACCCTGCTGGTGCAGTCCGGCAAGCCGGTGGGCGTGTTTCCCACGCACTCCGACGCGCCGCGCGTGCTCATTGCCAATTCCAATCTCGTGCCGCATTGGGCAACCTGGGAGCACTTCCACGATCTCGACCGCAAGGGACTGGCGATGTTCGGCCAGATGACCGCGGGTTCGTGGATCTATATCGGCAGCCAGGGGATCGTGCAGGGCACCTATGAGACCTTCGCCGAAATGGGCCGGCGTCACTTCGGCGGCAATCTCGGAGGCAAATGGATTCTCACCGCCGGCTTAGGGGGGATGGGCGGGGCGCAGCCGCTGGCGGCGACCATGGCGGGCGCGAGCCTGCTCGCGGTCGAGTGCCGTCAGAGCCGCATCGCCAAACGCCTCGAGACCGGGTACATCGACGCCGAGGCGCGCGACTTGGATGACGCACTGGCGATGATCGAGACCTCGAAGAACAAGGGCAAGCCGATCTCTGTGGCGCTGCTCGGCAATATCGTCGATGTGCTGCACACCATGCTCGAGCGTGGAATCAAGCCGGATGCGCTCACCGATCAAACCTCCGCACACGACCCGGTCAACGGCTATCTGCCCCAGGGCTGGTCCATTGAACAATGGGACGAACGGCGCGTGGCGGATCCTGCCGGCACCGCGGCCGCGGCCTCGCGCTCGATGGCCAAGCACGTCGAATCCCTGCTGCGCTTCAAGCGCATGGGGCTGCCGGTGTTCGACTACGGCAACAATATCCGGCAAGTCGCATTCGACGCCGGCGTCGCGCAGGCCTTCGATATTCCCGGGTTCGTGCCCGAATTTATCCGGCCGCTGTTTTGCCGCGGCGTGGGCCCGTTTCGCTGGGTGGCCCTGTCGGGCGATCCGGAAGATATCTATAAGACAGACGCCAAGGTCAAGGAGCTGATTCCGGACGATCCGCATTTGCATCAATGGCTCGACATGGCGCGCTCCCGCATTCAGTTTCAGGGGCTGCCGGCTCGCATTTGCTGGGTGGGTTTGGGTCAGCGGCACCGGCTCGGATTGGCATTCAATGACATGGTCAAGAGCGGCGAACTTTCCGCGCCGGTCGTGATTGGCCGGGATCATCTTGATTCCGGTTCCGTCGCCAGCCCGAATCGCGAGACTGAGGCGATGAAGGACGGCTCCGACGCAGTTTCCGACTGGCCGCTCCTCAATGCGCTGCTCAACACCGCCTCGGGCGCGACTTGGGTGTCGATTCATCACGGCGGCGGCGTCGGCATGGGCTACTCGCAGCACGCCGGACTCGTCATCGTCTGCGATGGCAGCGATGCTGCGGCCAAGCGAATTCGACGCGTGCTGTGGAACGATCCCGCAACGGGCGTCATGCGTCACGCCGATGCCGGCTACGAGAGCGCCATTGCGTGCGCTCGGGAACAGGGACTCAATCTGCCGATGATCGAGCGGCAGTAAGTGAGCAACACCCTGATCCTGCAAGCCGGCGCCTTGTCTCTGGCGACGCTGCGGCGGATCTACGAGCACCCAACCGTGCTCACGCTCGGGCCGCAAGATCGCAGCCGCATCGAACAAGCCAGTTCCCTGGTGGCCAGACTGGTCGCGACCGGCGATGTCGCCTACGGCATCAACACCGGTTTCGGCCTGCTCGCACAGACCCGCATTCCCAACGAGCAGCTCGAGCTTCTGCAGCGCAATTTGCTGCTCTCGCACGCCGCCGGGATCGGCGACGCGTTGCCCGATGCCGTGGTTCGAGTCATCCTCGCGCTCAAGATCAACGCTTTGGCCCGCGGTCACTCGGGGGTCACCCTTGGACTGGTCGAAGCGCTGCTCGCGTTGCTCGAACACGAAGTGTATCCGCTGATTCCCGCGCAAGGATCGGTCGGTGCGTCGGGCGACCTGGCACCGTTGGCGCACCTGAGCGCCACCCTGCTCGGCCTCGGCGAGGTGCGCGTACGCGGCAAAACGCTGCCGGCCGTGGAGGGATTGCACCATGCAGGACTGCAACCGATCAAGTTGCACGCCAAGGAAGGATTGGCCCTGATCAACGGCACGCAAGTATCCACGGCCTTAGGCCTGGCGGGGCTGTTTGGCGCGGAAGATCTGTTCGCCGCCGCGATCGTCGCGGGAGCCATGTCGGTCGACGCACTGAAGGGCAGCGACTCGCCCTTTGACGCCCGCATTCAACAGGTTCGCGGTCAACCCGGCCAGATTGCGGTGGCGCGCGAGTATCGGGAATTGATCGCGGGCAGCGCCATCCGCGCCTCGCATCTTGATTGCGCGCGGGTACAGGACCCGTATTCCTTCCGCTGCCAGCCGCAGGTGATGGGGGCCTGTCTGGATTTGATTCGCAACTGCAGCGTGACCCTGGGGTTGGAAGCCAACGCGGTGACCGACAATCCGCTGTTATTCACCGAGGCAGGCGACGTGCTCTCCGGCGGAAATTTTCACGCCGAGCCCGTGGCCTTTGCCGCCGATACGCTTGCGCTGGCGATCGCGGAAATCGGCAGCCTCTCGGAACGCCGAACCGCCGTCTTGGTGGATCCGAAGATGAGCGGCTTGCCGGCCTTCCTGGTCAATAACAGCGGATTGAACTCCGGTTTCATGATCGCGCAAGTCACTGCGGCGGCGCTCGTGGCGGAGAACAAGACAATCGCCTCCCCGGCGAGCGTCGATTCGATTCCAACCTCGGCGAATCAGGAGGACCATGTCAGCATGGCGACACACGCGGCTCGCCGCTTGAGCGCCATGGTGGACAACGCCGCCGCCGTTGTCGGCATCGAGTTGCTGGCAGCAGCCCAGGGAATTGATTTCCATCGCCCCGCCAAATCGTCGCCGCGCCTCGAAGAGGTTCATGCGCAGATCCGCGGGGAGGTTGCCTTCTACTCCGCGGATCGGTATTTCGCCCCCGATATCGGCCTGGCGCGTTCTTGGGTAAAATCCGGCCGCTTCACCGCGTTGGTCAAACGAGTCCTGCCATCAAGGTCCGAGCAATGAAATTCTACGGCGTGTTGTTGTTGGTCCTCTGCGGCTTCGCCGCCTCCGGCCGTGCGGCCGAAGTCAACCTCGCCACACTCACCTGTGTCCGGTATCAAAACGAAATCATCGCCCGCCCGGCGGGATCGCCCGGCGCCGATTCGATCAATACCGTGATGTGGCTGTTCGGCTATTCAGTGGGCAAGTCTGGCGCGCATGTCATGTATGGGGATGCTCTGGCGGGTTTTGGATTTGCGTTGGACGCCGAATGCAAAAATAATCCCACGGAGAGCCTGCTCGATGCGCTCGCAACGATCAAGCCTGACGCCAAGAACCCGATGGACCTCAGCGCACTGGAATGCCAGACTTTCGCGTCGCGTCACCTGGAACTCGTGCAATCAGATCGCGAAAGCGCGGATACCATCATGATGTGGCTATTTGGTTTCGCCGTGGCGAAGTCCGGCAGCCATATGTTTGACCCGGGCGGCCTCGCGGGCTTTGAAGGCGCGCTCATGGCTGACTGCAAGAAGAATCCGGGCCGCAACCTGGTTGACGCATTGGGCGCGGTCAAATTCCCGCCTGCGAAACCTTAGGGAGCTAGGCGGAGGGGCGCACAAGCGCGCGTGAAAAACTCCGCGGGCCGCCGCGATCGAGATTCACGCGCATATATTGATCCGCGAGACTCACATGCGCCGGAAAGTATGGGTGGCTCGCCAGCTCCGATGCCGCCAATTGCTCCAGGATCAATCCCACTCTTTCAGGCGTACCCAAGTCGGTCCACCCGCAGCGCGGCACGGTGAGGACCTTCATCATGGATTCCTTCCCTTGCAGCACTTCTCGAGAAAAGTCCACGGTCTTCAAATCTCGGTAGACCGATTCGAGGTTGGCGCCTTCGAAACCGCGCATGGCGGCGATGGTGGCCGCGTAGCGGGTGTCGAATAGGCTGAGCAACGTTCTGACCGACGCCGCCATGATGAACACATTCCACAGCGCTCCCTGATCGAGCAGTACTCGAGCTCTGATTTCATTGGGCTTCTCAATGAAACGCAGCACGTCCATGGCGCCTGTCCGCGAGCGGGACGTCGGCAGGATGTAGCCCAGTTCGGTATCGGGTGAATCGGGCTCCATGCCGAGCAAATACATCGAGCCGCGGTCGGCATTTGCCAGCTCGGCCGCGCGGCGCAACGATGAGGCCATGGTTTCTTCGTCGCGCAGGTAGTGATCCGCCGGCAGCAGAACCACGACGGCATCCGGATCCCGCTCCACAATCCGCAGCAGCGGCAGCAAGACGCCGTAAGCGGTACCGCGGTTGTGCGGTTGGGTGATGACGTTCTGCTCCGGCAGGTAACTGAGGATGGGCGTCCACCACTGCAGGTGCTGTTCGGCGACGACACTGCATACTCGCTGCAAGGCCGCCACGGCAGTGGCACGCTGCAGTGCCTCCTGCAGCAGGCAAGGCCCCCCTTGCAGAGAGCAAAACTGTTTGGGTACGACCACACCCTGTTCGTTTCTCGCTCGTGCTGGTAGACGGCTTCCCTCGCCGGCTGCCAGCACGAGAGCCCAGGTATTGGAGGGGTGTTTCACGATGGTAGGCATGCTCTCGCGAAGAAACAGCCGAAAACAGCGCATTCAGTCCTGTTGCACTGTAGGAATGCACCGATAGAAGTCCGCTAAGACCTTTCCTACGGTCGCTCGCTCGCCCGACCGAATGTCCCACGCAGCGCTTCGTGGTCCACTAAGTACATGGGAAGGACAGTAGAAAAACGCAATGGGTCACGTGGCGTGCTGGGCGCCGCGTCCTTCCTCCTAGTCAATTCTCTGCTGCTCAATTCAGCTTTTGCCGCGCCGCCCATCGGCCGCCCTTCATTTCGCCCGCCCGGCCAAGCGCAGGCAACTCAAGGGTTGGCGCAACATCAAGGGTTGGCGCAACATTTGGATCTACGGGCCCCTTCGCATCTTGAGTTGGGGGGCCGTGTTGAGTTGGCAGGGAATGCCGCTGAAAGGAGCCATTCCTTCGCAGGGTTGACGCCTCGCCAAAACATAAGTCCTCAGGAACAGGTCCCGCTTTCGGCCATGTCCTCCGACGGCATGCGTACGCGTCCTGCACTCCAGGATTTCGTTCGTCGCGCGCGCCGTGAGGGCTTGCCGGTCGCGCGCCTGTTCGAAAGCAAGTCGGCATTGGTGCATGTCGGTTTGAGTCCCAAGGGCAAGCCCGGTCTGTGGCTGGTACAGAAAATTCATTGATGAGAATTCTGTACGTCGAGGACAACGCCTTGGTGCGCGAGGTGACTTCCGAATTGATGGCTCAGGACGGGCGCCATATCGTGGCGTGCGCGAGCGCCGAGCAGGGCCTGAAGGAATTCCATGCGAACGTCTTCGATGTCGTCATTACCGACGTCAGCTTGCCGGTCATGTCAGGCATCGATTTTGCGCGTCGCATCCTGCAGGTCAGGCCGCAAATGCCCATCATCATCGCATCAGGTTATTCGTTGGATTTCGGCCTGGAGAATTGGGGCGCCAACGTCCGCGCCATCATCAAGCCGTTCGCACCGCCCGAGATCGAAGCCCTGATCAGCGATCTCATGCCGGGAGCCCGTCGAGGCTCCTAGGCATCCGCGCGCGGCAGGCGGACGTGAAACGCCGTTTCGCCGGCTTCGCCCGTTTTCACCTCCACCCTGCCGTCATGTGCCTGGACGATCTGCGAGACAATGTACAGACCCAACCCCAATCCATCCGCGCGCCCTGATTGGCGCTGCGCGCCGCGGAACGGATCGAAGAGATGCGGTAGGAGATCCGCGGGAATGACGCCGCCGTTTTTAACGACCAGCGTTACCGCCTCGCGCTGAGTTCCATCGAGCCGCACGCCAATCGGTGCCGTCGTGCTGCCGTGCTTGAGAGCATTGCCGATGAGATTCGACGCCACCTGCGCGATGCGCTCGGGATCCCAGAAGCCGCTCAAATTGCCGTCATACGCAGCCTCGATGATCCGATCAGGAGCCGCCGCTTGATGCTCTCGCAGCACTCTCTCGACCAATGCTTTGAAATCAACCGGTTCGCGCTTGACGATGATGCCGCCGCCGAGCCTGGCACGGGCCAAATCCAGCATGTCCTCGATCATTCGGGCCATGCGATTGCCGCTGGTGACGATGCGCCCCGCAGCCTCCAGCGCGGCTTTGTCATCGCTGCGGCGCTGCAGGAGGTGTGCTGAAGCCAGGATCGCGCTCAAGGGACTGCGCAGATCATGCGCCAGCAAGGCGCTGAACATTTCATTCAAACGCAGCGTCTCGGTTCGGTCGCTGAGCTCCACGGCCAGCTGGCGGCGCTGCCGATACAGCTCAAAGAACACGTCAGCCTTATTCTTGAGAATGTGCGGTTCGATGGGCTTATGGATGAAATCGACGGCGCCGGATTCGTATCCTTTGAACAACCGATGTTGCTCGCGTGCTCCCGCCGTGACGAAAATCAAGGGTATGTGCCGGGTGCGTTCGCTGCCGCGCATCAGCTCGGCCAGTTCGAAGCCATCCATGTCGGGCATCTGCACATCCAGAAAAGCCAGCGCCACATCATGCACCAACACCAATTCCAATGCTTCCGAGCCGGAACGTGCAGTCAGCACCTCGACGTCCGGGCGGGCCAGCAGGGCCGACAACGCCAGGAGATTCTCTTCGAGATCGTCGACCAGCAGGCACTTGATCGGGGAGAGGGCGCTTGTATCCATGTTCAGGTGACCGGAACCGTAACGGCGGCAGCGTTCAAGGTGCGCAGCATTCCGGCGATTTCATCCAGCGGCAACACCCAGTCCGCCGGGCGCATCTTGAGCGCGGACAACACCATGTGCGGCGCCCGCGCGGTTTGCGGGCATTGTACAACGGTGACGCCGCCTGCATCATGAATCGCCGCAAGACCGGAAGCGCCGTCATCGTTCGCACCCGTGAGAATGATTCCCAACAGGCGGTCGCCATAGATTTCGACCGCCGATTCAAACAGCACGTCGATGGAGGGGCGCGAATGATGCACAGGATCGTCGGCGGAAAGTGAGATCTGCGGGCCTGAGTCCACCATCAGGTGGTAGTCCGCCGGCGCGAAATAGACCGTTCCGGGCGCCACGATCTCCTTGTCTTCCGCCTCCCGAACCGGTACCGCACACTTGCGCTCGAATATTTCGGCCAGCATGCTCGGTCTGTCGCGCGGCAAGTGCAGCACGATGAACACCGGCGGCCGCAAGCCCGGCGACAGCGCGGGAAGCAGCGTGGTGAGCGCTTCGATGCCGCCGGCAGACGCGCCAATGACCACGGCGTCGACGCGCTCGGCGAGATTCACAACTCAGCCCTCTTTTGAAATATTTTCTCGCCGGGCGCGAAATCCAGGAACGCATCGGCCTGCGAGGAAAAACGCAGGGACTCTTTCGCGCCGACCCCGAGAAAACCTTGGCGGCACAACGCTTCACGAAACAGCCCGAGGGCCCGATCCTGCAAAACGCGGTTGAAGTAGATTAAAACGTTGCGGCAGGAAACCAATTGCACCTCCGCGAACACGCTATCGGTCGCCAGGCTGTGATCCGAAAAAACGATATGATCTTTCAGCGACTTGTTGAACACTGCCCGGGCGTATGCAGCCGTGTAGTAGTCCGAGAGGGACGTGCGGGCGCCGGACTTGCGGTGATTGGCCGTGAATCCGGCAATTCGCTCCACTTCATAGACTCCCGCCGCCGCCTTTTGCAGTGTGCCGGAATTGATGTCGGTGGCATAGATGATGGTCTTGGACAGCAGACCCTCCTCCTGCAGCAGAATCGCGAGTGAGTATGCCTCTTCGCCCGCGCTGCAGCCGGCCACCCATACCTTGAGGAACGGGTAGGTGCGAAGCAAGGGCACGACTTGTTCACGCAGCGCCAGAAAATACGCGGGATCGCGGAACATTTCACTCACCTGTACGGTGAGAAAGTCCAATAAAGCCGGGAATGCGGCTGGATCATGCACAACTTTGTCTTGAAGCTGCGACAGCGTGCTGCAATTGAATCGGCTCATGGCGGCCCGCAACCGCCGCCGCAGCGATGCCGGCGCGTAGCCGCGAAAATCGTAGTGATAAATGTGATAGATGGCATCGATCAGGAGCCCGTACTCGACGTCAAAATCCCGTCCCGCCGTTCCGGCGGCGTTTACTTCGGCATCCATACGCGCACCAGCGACAGCAGCTTCTCCACATCCAGAGGTTTGGCGATATAGTCGTTTGCGCCGGCCGCCAAGCTCTTGTCGTGGTCATCAGCCATGGCCTTCGCCGTCAGCGCGATGATGGGCAGGTTCTTCCATTCACTGCGCTTGCGGATTTCGCGCATGGCGGTCAGGCCGTCCATTTCGGGCATCATGATGTCCATTAGGACCAGGTCGATGCGCGCCGGTTCCTGTGACGATCGGGTTAGTCCCTCGAGAGCTTCGCGGCCGTTGCGCGCAATGAGGACCGTGATGCCCTTGGGTTCGAGCACGCTCGACAATGCAAATACGTTGCGCACGTCGTCTTCGACGATGAGTACGCGCCGGCCCTCGAGCATGCTCTCCCGGTTGCGCGCCGATTTGAGCATCTGCTGGTGCTCGGGCGGCAGCTTGGCCTCGACCTGGTGTAGAAACAGCGTGACCTCGCCCAGCAAGCGCTCCGGAGAGCGTGCGTCCTTGATGATGATCGACTTGGAATAGCGGCGCAGCCTCTGCTCTTCCTCGCGGGTCAGATCGCGGCCGGTGTAGATAATGACCGGCGGGAACGACACGTCGTCTTGCAGCGACATCTTTTCCAATAGATCGTAGCCGCTGAGATCCGGCAGATTGAGGTCCACGACCATGCAGTCGAAAGTAGTGTCTTTCAACTGCGCGAGCGCTTCGCCCGCACTTGCGACGGCGGTGATCTGCACGTCGCCGTTGCTCAACAGATGACGGATACTCTCCCGCTGGCGAACATCGTCCTCGACGACCAGCACGCGTCGCACAACTTGCGAGAACTTTGCTTCCAGCCGCCGCAGCGCTTCCACCAGCTCTTCGCGCTTTGCCGGCTTCAACGCATAGCCTATCGCGCCGAGTTCCAAGGCTTCGCGTTTGTAGTCGGATATCGAGACCATGTGCACGGGAATATGACGCGTGCGCGGATCCCGCTTCAGCTGATCGAGCACGCCGAGGCCGGAGTGATCGGGAAGATTGACGTCCAAGAGAATGGCACTGGGCAGAAACTGGCCGGCGGCGATCAGTCCGTCATTGGCCGACGCCGCGGCGACGCACTGAAAACCCATTTCATGCACGAGATCCCGCAATATCATCGCAAACGAAGGATCGTCTTCGACCAACAGAATCACCCGGCCGCCCGGCGTAATGGCATTGCGATCATCGTCGGTCGCAGCCGGCGCGGGCTTTTCCACCGGCGCGCTCACTGGCGGCCTCGCAAACATCGAAGCCTTTGCTCTTATTTCCTGGGGCGGCGCGCCCGGACTGAAGGTGACCGGCAGCGTCAAAGTGAAAACGCTTCCCGCTCCGAGTTCGCTCTGCACGCTGAGCAGCCCGCCCAGCAGGATCGCCAAATCCCGCGAAATCGACAGCCCGAGTCCCGTGCCGCCGAATTTTCGGTGGATGCTGCCGTCAGCCTGGCGAAATGCCTCGAAGATGACTTCCTGCTGATGCGGCGCGATGCCGACGCCGGTGTCTCGCACGGCAAAGGCCACGGATCCTTTCCGCGGAGAAAATACCCTGAGGGCGACCTCGCCCTTTTCCGTGAATTTAAAGGCATTCGACAGCAGATTCTTGAGAATTTGCCCGAGCCGCAGCGGATCCGTCTCGATCTGCTCCGGCACACCGGGTTCGATCGACCAGGAAAATCCCAGACGATTGTGATCGGCGGTGTGTTGAAAGGTCTTGACGAGCCCCTCGATCGCGGCTGCCATCGAGACCCGCTCAGGCGTCAGCTCGACTTTCCCTGCCTCGATTCTCGACAGGTCCAGCACATCGTTGATCAACGCCAGCAAATCGTTGCCCGCCGAAGTGATGGTGTGGGCGAATTTCACCTGGGCGGCGGTCAGGTTGCCGTCCTTGTTGTCGGCGAGCAGTTTCGCCAGTATCAAGGTCGAATTGAGCGGCGTGCGCAGCTCGTGGCTCATGTTCGCCAGAAACTCGCTCTTGTACTCGTTCGCCCTTTGCAGCTCGTCCGATCGGGCGGTCAGCACCCCATGGGCCTTGGACAGTTCATCCTTCTGATGCTCGAGTTGCTGCGCCTGCTCTTCGAGCTGCGAATTGATCTGTTCGAGCTCCGCTTGTTGCGACTCGAGATTGGCCTGCGACTCCCTCAGGGCGCGTCCTTGCTCTTCGAGTTCCTCGTTACTGACGCGCAGCTCCTCCGAGCCGGCCTGCAGCTCTTCTGCCTGCTGCTGAGTTTCTTGCAGCAATTCCTCGAGGCGTTGCCGATCCTTCGCCGCGCGCACCGCGACGGCGATGGATTCGGAAGCACGCGACAGCAGCTCGCGTTGATCGGTATCGGTTGCACCGAAGAATCCCAGTTCCAAAATCGCCTGGACGACGCCGTCAATGCTCGCCGGCACCACGACCAGCTCGTCCGGCGTGCCCGTACCGGTACCGGAAGTAATCGGCAGATAGCCTTTCGGCACGTCGCGTACTCGAAGCGCCCGTCGGTCCTGGGCCGCCTGACCCACCAATCCGTCGCCGGGACGCACGGCAGCCACGCCGGCGTCCGCGGGAAGGGCATAAGCGGCGAATCGCCGGTAACCGCCGCCCTCGGCAATGTAGACGGCACCGACTTGCGCTTCGACGAAGCCCGCCAAGAACCCGAGCAGGTTGTTGCCCAGTTTCTCGAGCGTCTGATCGCCCTGCATTTGTTCGCTCAAACCCATCTGTCCGGTTCTAATCCAGGCCAGAGCCTGCCGGGCTCGGAAATCGCGGGACGCCACAATTGCAGCTCCGGCTATCAACAACAAGAGGACTCCGGAGCCGCCCCAGGTTACTGCCAGCGACACCGTCGCGGCTTTTTCCGATTGCCGGTTGCGCGTCGCAATTAATTCCCGCTCGGCCACTTCCATGTCGTCCGCAGCGCCGCGAATGCGATCCATGAGGATCTTGCCGCGGTCGGTGTGGAGGATGGCGAGCGCGGCGTCGATCTTGCCGGCACGGCGGGCAGTGACGGTGGACTCCAATTCGGCCATCTTGAGTTTTGCGAGCGACTCGAGTGCGTCCAGCCGCCGTCGCTGTTCAGGCCGGTCGCCGAGCAGCGCATGCAGGATCTTGAGATCATCGGGAAGCGCATCCTTCGCATCGGTGTATGGAGTGAGGTAGCTCTCCTCGCCGGTGAGCAAAAATCCACGCTGTCCCGTTTCGGCATCCTTCAATGTCGACAGCAGAGCTTCGAGACGCTCGAGCACCTGAACGCTTTGCGTGAGGTCAGTGCCCGAGGACATCGTTGTCTGCAAGGATTGGTACGACAGCAACGCGATGATCACCACCGCGACCACGGCCAACAGGAATCCGATCAGCGTTTTCGGCGGCAAAGGCAGGCCGCCGCGTTGGACGCCAATCGAGTTCTTAGAGGGAGTACTGGGATCCATGGCGTCTCGATTGGCAGTGCTGGAAATCTTACGTGAGAAGCTCAAGCGTGCCTGTAGGAAACGGCTGACAATCGAGCCTTTAGTTGCTCGAGCGCGTGCCGCCGCCGCGCTGAAATGACAACAGCAACAAGGCCGCGGAAGTGCGAAGTACGCGGCACAGAATTGACTTGCGACGTTGCGCGCCACGCCGTTCAACTGCGGCAAGAGGTACGCGCTGCCATCGATCCGGACCGAGTGAATGATCCCAAAAAAGCACAGCACACCGCCCGCCGCCAAGTAGACCGCAGCGGATCGCAGTCTGCGTTCGGTCATCTCGACCACGAAGGCCGCCCAAATGGTCGCGGTGATGATGAAGCCGTTGCCCAACGCAACGATGACGCTCAAAGTCGGCAATCCATGGCCGGGCGCCGTCAGCAGCGTGCTGAGTCTCTCCGATGAAACGAATTTCGAATCGCTCAACTCGATGCTCAAGAGACGCGCGATCGATGGGAAGAAACTGATCGCCACCGCAATCGCATGGCGCGCGGGCACCGCGCCGAACGCCTGCGCGGTGATATTGAGCGCGAGGAACACCAAGACCGGCGCCAGCGCCGCAAGCGGCACCGCCTCGATGATGTTGGCCAAAAAACCCAGCATGCCGCCAACGCCTATGAAAATGCCGGTGAGCAGCGTGTAGCCGGAGCGCGCGCCCATTTCCTTGAACGCGGGATGCCCGATATACGGAGTGGTCTGCGCCACACCCCCCGCCATGCCCGCCAGCATCGTGGCCGCCCCTTCGGCCAGCAATATGCTGCGTACGTCGTAGTCATCGCCCGCGACGCGCGCGCTCTCGGTGTTGTTGACGCCGCCGACCACTGTCAACAGAGCGAAAGGAATGATCAGCGGAAGGTAATTTCCCAAGCTCGCAAAGCCGTGGAAAATCCCCGGGTCGGGATGCGGAAGCGCAAGGCGCAATGTCGGCAAGGTCGGCGCCGGACTCTGCATGCCGAGGAACCCCAAGTATCCCGCGGCGTAATAAATCAAGGTTCCCACGATGACCGCAAAGAGAACGCCCGGCATGCGCAGCGGCACTTGTCCCTTGGCAACCAAGGCGTAAAGCACGAGCCCCAACGTGACCAGGCCGACGACGGGAAACTGCAGCAAATCGACCATCGGAAAGAATCCGATCAAGGTCAGGGCAATGCCGGCGAGTGAACCCAACAGCCCCGCCATCGGAATGACGCGTCGAACAGCTCTGCCGGTAAAGGACAGCAGCAGCTTGAGCACGCCCATGGAAACCGTCGCAGCCATGCCGAGATACCAGGTTTCGAGCCCGGCCGCGGTTGGATCCATGCCAGCCGCACGAAATCCTGTGTACGCCGGACCCAGCACCAGCAGCGCCATGCCGATGGTGGACGGCGTGTCCAAACCGAAGGGCATGGCGGTAATGTCGCTGCGGCCGGTGCGCCGCGCCAGTCTGACGGCCAGCGCGGTATAGGCAACGTCGCCCACGAGCACACCGAATGCGGTGCCGGGAAACATCTTCCCAAAGACAATGTCCGAGGGAAGGCCGAACACGCCGATCAATACGGCGGCAAGCAGTCCAAGGACCGACAAATTATCGACAACCAGACCGAGAAATCCATTGACGTCGCCGGGTACCAGCCGAAAATAAGATGCCTGGGCGCTGCTAGTTCCCAAGATTGAGCAGCGCCGTGTTGCCGCCCGTCGCCGTGGTATTGACCGTGAGCGTGCGTTCATTCGCGAAGCGCGCCAGATAATGCGGACCGCCCGCCTTCGGACCCGTGCCGGAGAGTCCGTTGCCGCCAAAGGGCTGCACACCCACCACCGCCCCGATCATGTTGCGATTGACGTAGGTGTTGCCGATCGAAGTGTCCGCAAAAACTTCCCGCCAGAATGATTCAAGCCGCGTTTGCACACCCAGGGTGAGCCCGTAGCGGCTGGCGCGAATCGCCTGCAGAACCTGCTGTATGTCGCTCGATCTATAGCGCACGACGTGCAAAATGGGGCCGAATTCCTCGTGGGTCAGCTGACCCGCGTTATCGAGTTCGATGAGATGCGGCGCGAAGAAAGTACCGTGCGCGTGCGCTTCGCCGAGCGCGCAGGCTTTCACGATCCGTGCTTCCTTGCGCATCCGCTCCGCATGCGCCGCCAGTCCGTCGCGGGCGGCTGCATTGATGACCGGCCCCACATCAGTCTGAAGATCGGCAGGATCGCCGATGAGCAGCTCATCCATGGCGCCCGAAATCATCTCCAACACGGAATCGGCGATTTCCTCCTGCAGGAACAACAGCCGCAACGCGGAACAGCGCTGCCCGGCGCTCATGAAAGCCGAGCTCACCACATCGTCCACGACTTGTTCCGGCAAAGCCGTCGAATCCACGATCATCGCGTTCAAGCCGCCGGTCTCTGCAATCAGTGGCACGATGATTCCGCCGCGGGCGGCCATCGCGCGATTGATCGTCAAGGCGGTTGCCGTCGAGCCGGTCATCGCCACGCCCGCGAGAGCAGGATGCGCCAGCGCCACTTCGCCGAACAAGCGTCCCGGGGTGGGGATCAAATGCAGCGCCTGCGGCGGGATCCCCGCCGCGTGCAGCAGGCGAACGAATCGGGCGGCGATCAACGGCGTGGGTTCGGCCGGTTTGGCCACCACGGTATTGCCTGCCGCTAGCGCCGCCGTCACCTGGCCGGCAAAAATGGCGAGCGGGAAGTTCCACGGGCTGATGCAAGCAAAAACGCCGCGCCCTTGCAGCGACAGCTCGTTGACCTCTCCGGTGGGGCCCTCGAGACGCTCCGGATTCGCAAATTGTCTGCGCGCGCGCAGCGCATAGTAGCGGCAATAGTCGACGGCTTCGCGCACCTCGGCGATGGCATCCGAGATGGTCTTGCCGGCTTCGCGTACCAGGAGTTCGTGAAATGCCGCGCGGTCGGATTCGAGCAAATCGGCAGCTTTTTCCAGGCAATTTGCCCGCACATCGCCGCCGCTCGAATTCCATTTCGGCTGCGCTCCGGCGCCGGCATCGAACGCGCTCTTGATCTCATCCGGCGTGGCGTCGCGCGTCGCACCGACCTGCTCGCGCCGATCAGCCGGATTGGTAACCGGATGAGTGGCGCCCGGCAACAGCTGACCGTTGACGATCGGACCCGCGGCCGGCGCATCGCCGGGCTTTTTGCCGCGATTCGCCGCAAGCTCGCCGCGCAGAGTTTGCAATTCGCCCGGATCGCCCAAATCGATGCCGCGGGAATTGCGGCGATCGGAATAAAGGGCAGCCGGTACCGGAAGGCGCGGATGCGCGTACGACTCCAAGCGCTCGAGTTCCGAGATCGGATCGCGGACAATCTCCGCCACCGGCACTTCTTCATCCATGAAACGATTCACGAACGATGTGTTGGCGCCGTTCTCGAGCAGGCGGCGCACCAGGTAAGCCAGCAAATCCTTGTGCTCGCCCACCGGGGCATACACCCGCACCCGCGGGAAATTCGCGACTTGGCGGGAGGCTTCGGCATACAGCAGCCGGCCCATGCCGTGCAGCCGCTGAAATTCATAATTTGCGTTCGGCGGCGCCAACTGCAGCACGGCGGCGATGCTGTGTGCGTTGTGCGTGGCGAACTGCGGATAGAGCAGGTTCGAGTGCTTGAACAAGCGGCCCACGCAAGCCAGATAGGACAAATCGGTGGTGACCTTGCGGGTGTAAACCGGGTAGCCGTTCAGGCCACGCTCTTGAGCACGCTTGATTTCGGAATCCCAGTAAGCGCCTTTCACCAGGCGTGCCGTCATTCTTCGCCCGTACTGCTGCGCAAGCGCCGCAACCCAGTCGATCACGTCCAGGGCGCGTTTGCCGTACGCCTGCACGGCCAGCCCGAGCCCGGGCCAATCCCGGGTGACCGGATCCTTGGCCAGCGCCTCGATCACGTCCAACGAGAGATCGAGACGATCCGCTTCTTCGGCATCAATGGTGAGTTGAATGCCCAGCCGCGCCGATTGCCGCGCAAGATCCAGCACCTGGGGCACCAGTCTTTGCATGACGCGCTCATGCTGCAGCAGACCGTAGCGAGGCTCCAGCGCCGAAAGCTTGATGGAGATGCTAGAGACCTCGTGAACCGGACGCCCGCGCGCAGTCGCGCCGATCACATCGATGGCATGCTGATACGACTGCAGGTAGCGTTTCGCGTCGTGCAGCGTGCGCGCTCCTTCCCCCAACATGTCGAAGGAACACAGGCCCACATCAGCTTCGCGCGCGCTGCGCGCCAATGCTTCCTCGATGCTGCGCCCGACCACGAATTCACCGCCGATAATCTTCATCGCTCGCCGCACGGCGAGACGCACCAGCGGCTCGCCTGCTTTGCGGGTCAGCTTGCGCATCCATCCGGCCGCGTCGGTTTTGATGGTGGGATCCAGATCCAGGATGCCGCCCGTGAGCATCAACCCCCAGGTCGAGGCGTTGACAAACAGCGATTCTGATTGGCCCGAGTGCGAAGACCAATCGCCGGTCGCGAGCTTCTCCGCGATCAGTCGATCCGCAGTCACATCGTCCGGAATGCGCAGCAGTGCTTCCGCAATACACATGAGGGCAATGCCTTCCTGATTCGACAAACCGAATTCCTGCAGGAAAGCATCGAGAAACGGGCGCTCGTCGCGCCGTGCGCGTGCGCCCTCGACCAGTCCCATGGCAACGGCCACCGCGCGGTGCCGCGCCCCGCCGGTCAGATCCAGATTGTGCAGCAGCCGCGTGACCGCCTGATCCTCGGGCCACGCACCGTTTTCTCTGATCGTCTGACGCAGGGATTCCAGGACGTCGCTGATGGGAGGTTGCGGGAGGGTGGCGGCCATAGAATGGTTAATTTTACTGACTTATGGCCGCAATAAACACTGCGCTCGCAGCTGTTTTATCCGGCGTGATTCTGTTAAGCCGTGCGCTGCCCCGCGACAGAACGGCCAGATCCCAAGGCTCGACTCTTACCGATTCGCCGTCGCCGGCATCGATCGACAACGCGTCCTCGAGGCTGAAAATCAGGGTGATTTGGCCTTGGGCCGCGTCCACCGGCAAATTCCGCCCTAGGCGTTCGAGGCGCGCAGCGGCTCGCAGCGACTTCGACACCATCAGATTCAAGTCCATGCATGGGCCGTCGAGAAGCTCGCAGTGGACCGGCATACCCCCGTCAAATTGCAGCCAGTCGCCGACTTTGCACAAGACTCGATGCTCACCGTCGTCAAACTTGAGTGCGATGCCCTGCCCCTGCAGCAACACCATATGCCGGTCGTATCCCGTGAAATCCGAGAAGGGTCCGGATGAGTCGATTTGCGCCAAGCTGACGCGCCAAGAAAACGGATCGCCCATCGGCGGCCGGCGAATCGCCTCATAGGTCATACCGCCCCCATTTTTCCAAGGCAGCGGCGCAAAGGAGGCGCGCGGGATGATCGAGAGCCCCAAACCCATGAATATCCAACTCCCTGACAGACCCGCTATGCTAACTGGTCGTTGGAAGGACAGGCAGGCCGGGTGAATAAAAAACGCTTTGATTTGGTGATCTTCGATTGCGACGGCGTGCTGGTTGACAGCGAATTGATCACCAACCGGATATTCGTTCTGATGCTGAATGAATTGGGGCTTCCGCTGTCGCTTGACGATATGTTCGAGCAATTTGTTGGGCGTTCGATGCCGCAATGCGTGGCGATTGTCACCGGCTTGCTGGGACGGCCGCTCCCAGAAGATTTTGAAGAGAAGTTTCAGCGCCGCTCCAGGGCCGCCTTGAAATCAGAACTCAAGGCGGTAGCCGGCATCGAGACCGTCTTGGCGGCGCTGACCGTGCCTTTCTGCGTCGCCTCCAGCGGCACCCACGAAAAGATGCAGACCACCTTGGGAGCAACGGGCCTGTTGCCGCAATTTGCGGGAAAAATGTACAGCGTTACCGAGGTTGCCAGAAGCAAACCATACCCGGACGTCTTTTTGCACGCTGCAAGCCGGCAAGGTGTCGCACCCGCTGCGTGCGCCGTGGTTGAAGATACGCCCACTGGCGTGCGCGCGGGCGTGGCCGCCGGAATGACGGTCTTCGGCTACTGTGCGCTCACGCCCAGAGCCAGTCTGATCGCGGCCGGCGCGCACCACACCTTCGAGCGCATGCGCGACCTTCCCGATCTGCTGGCGGAGCCTAGCTCTTCCAGAACGTGACGAGCACGAAGACTATCGCGATGATGGTCAACCCCAGGTGCCCCAGAGCAGCATGCGATTCCGCGAGCAGGTCATTGGGCTCGGGTTCACGGGGTATCAGGCGTGCGAAGGCGGACAGAAACAGCATGCGCCCAGAATAATGGCGCGCGCGGATAAAAACGTGATTCGAGTCACGACTCCGGTCACTCGTCCTCGTCGTCGCGTTCAAACTCCTCCGGGGCTTCGGTTTTGTCGCTGGATTCTCGGATTGGCGCCTCGTTTTCATCCGGCTGTTCATCCGCGGGGTCATCATCATCGTCCACGGTGCCGGTGGCGGGCAGTGTCGCGTTTGTTTCTTGCAGCGACAGCAGCTCGAGCAGTTCCGGATCTTCCTCAGTCTTCATGGCGCACCCCCTATGTGTTCAGGCCGAGCCTGCGCCTATATGATGTCCGCGGTCTGTCAGAGAACAGGAGACTTGCCCGGTGAACACTCTTACACGAATGGTTACCGTGGCGGCGGCCGCTGCATTTCCCGTTGCTGCGCTGTTGGCGCAAGGCGTACAACCCCCAGCCGCCATCGATCAATTCGCGCAGCTGCAGCAAGACTTGCGCGGCAGCCACGGCGACAGCAGCGCATATCTGGCCCTTTCCAAGACCATGTACGCTTTCCTCAATGGTTCACCGCGCGCCACCCTGCAGTTGATGAGCGCGCAAGCTGCATCGGACCAAGTAGACGAGGCGTTGCTTAGCTTTGCGCAATTCGTCGCCATGGGCCAGGCGGGCGAAGAGGTACTGAAATCGCAATCCTTCGATTCGCTGCGCGCCTTGCCGAAGTATCAGCAAATTCACGCCGCCATGGCCGCGAACACCGCTCGCCAGACTTCGGCCAGCGAAGTCTTCGCGCTGCCATCCAGCGCACAGGTTCCCGAGGACATCGATTTCGATGCGCCGAGTAAACTCTTCTTCATCAGCACGGTGCTCGGTAGGCAGATCCTGCAAGTGGACGTGTCGGGCCGCATGAAATTGTTCGCCGGCGCCCCGGACCAGTGGCCGGTGATGGCGCTGAAGGTCGACTCCAAACGGCGCGTGCTGTGGGCGACCGAAGTGGCGCTGGACGGCTTCTCCTCCGTCGCGAAGGAGTATTGGGGAAGGTCGGCGATCCTGCAATTCGACCTACGCTCGGGAAAACTGCTGCACCGTATCGAAGGACCTCCCAAGGCGGCCTTGGGCGATATGGCGCTCAGTCTCAACGGCGATGCGTTCGTTTCAGATGGTGTACATGGCGGTGTGTACCGTATCGATCGCGCCAGTTGGGCGGTAGAGCGCGTTGACGCCGGCGAGTTCATCTCGCCCCAGACGCCGGCAGCGCTTCCGGACGGCAAACACATTTTCGTGCCGGATTATGTGCGCGGCATTGGCGTGTTGGACCTGGAAACCAAGCAGGTGGCGTGGCTGCCCACCGAGGGCAAACACGCCTTGAACGGTATCGACGGCTTGTATGCAGTGGGCAGTCTGTTGCTCGCCACGCAGAATGGCGTCTCGCCGGAAAGGGTGGTGCGCTTTACGCTGAACGAATCCAGGACCGGCGTCCTTTTCGAAGACATCCTGGAACGCGCGACGCCGACGCTGGGTGATCCGACCCATGGCGTCGTCGTCGGCGATTATTTCTATTACATCGCCAATTCAGGCTGGGATGCGCTCGACGATCATGGCAACCTGCTGAAGGGCAAAGAATTGCCCACCGGCCGGGTCATGCGCACGAAAATCATCTGATAGGTTTTCCGGCCAACGGCAGCACGTCCGCGACGAGATGAACCAAGACGCGCCCGGGCTCCTCCACCTCGATCATATGGGCTGAATTCTCGAACCACACGAAGCCTTTTTTGGGCGCCTGAACGTGCTTGAACCAATCGGCAGTGACCTGCGACGGCGTGGTCAGATCGTGGCGCCCCTCGAACATGAATATCGGGCAGCGGTACCGGGTCACGTCGCTGAAGTTGAAATTCATCAGATCCGGCAGGAGCCGCGGCAGCGACAGGTCCGCCCCCTGATCGATGGCAGAGATGTCAGCCAGGGAGTAGTCCGGTGAAAGCTCGGCCAGATCGGAGTAGTAGGCAAGCCCGTTGCGGCCGTAAGTCAAACCGCCGAAGGCCACGGACCATTTGCGCTCGAGATTGAGCTTTTCCAGGGGGATCGAACCGTCGGTCTCGGGGTACGGCGCGATGGATTTCAGTTCGCTGACCGCGGCATCGTTCTTTTGAGCTTCCGCGAGCTGAAGCGTCAGCTGATAACCGAGTCGCTCGTTGTCCTTGGCGTTGATGACCTGGCCCATGCCAATGTACGCGTACAGCCATTGAGGATGTTCGTGGGCCAGGGTCAAGCCGACCAAGCTGCCCCATGAATGGCCGATGACAAACACCTTGTCCTTGGCGTATCGCTGCCTCAAGAATTGCACCAACTCGGCCGCATCCTCGCTGATCCGAGCGAGCGACAGAGTGGGGCCGACCGCAGCCGGGTCATTCGACGCGTAGGATTTTCCGGAGCCGCGCTGATCCCACTGGACCACGGTGAAATAGTCTTCCCAGTCGCCCTGCCACGTCCAGCTGGTCGGCATTTCCGGAGAGGCCGGTCCGCCATGGATCATGAGAATGACGGGATTGCGGCTGTCGCGGCCCCGCACGGAGATCCACTGCTTGCTGCCGCCAAGGGGGATCTCGAGACGCTCATCGATGCCCCGGGGCGAGACGATCTTTCGCCACTTCTCCACGATCGCGGTCGCGCGCTCACGGGTAAAAGGCGCAGCAGCACCGTCCGCGGACTGCGCCTGCATCGCAATGAGCAGCAGCGCGAGTCCCATCACCCTATATCCCCTGATTTTCATGCTTTTCCTCGAAACTTGATCAAAAAAAAG
>Ga0193753_10001092_pt1 | contig 24034 bp, 21 predicted proteins | sample H1c2metaG_FD_144925 | JGI IMG/M metagenome (GOLD analysis project Ga0193753, IMG submission 144925) | Soil microbial communities from a riparian zone of the East river system, Colorado, United States - H1c2 | ecosystem: Environmental > Terrestrial > Soil > Riparian zone | place: USA: East... | reverse complement strand
GATGCCGAGCCGCATATCCTGATCTATGCCTCGCTGGCCGACCGGCGGGTCGAGCTGGTGGCGCACGACAAGATCCACAAGGCAGTGGGTGAGGGGCCATGGACGGCCAGTGTCGGTGCGGTGGTGGAGGGCATGAAGGCGGGCAGGCCGGCGGACGGATTCGTCAAGGCGATCGAGACCTGCGGCGCGGCGCTGGCTGAGCATTTCCCACCCAACGGCGCCCCCAAGAACCGGCTGCCGAATACGGTTTTGGAGACATAAGTCGGATCACCCACGTTCCGGCCGCTCGCTTAAGCTCGCAGCGTTCATCACTCTTCGACAAGCTCGGGGTTGAAGAGTAAACTCAAAAGCGGCTTCACCAGGAAAAGCTGGATGAGAAATTTCTCTGCTGTCTTGTTCCTCTCGCTGTTGCTGGCTGGCGCCGCCCAGGCACAACCCGCCTGTCCCGTTCCGCCTGCTGCCGGGGTTACCAATGTCGCGCTGACATCGGCCACGGCGTCGCCGGAACTGGAGCCGGCGCGGCTGGCGCTGGACCAGGCCGTTACCGTGACCCTGCATCCGGTGGGCGAAGTACGGTTTGTCACCGCACCCGAAAAGCGCGGCGACGCATCGAGTTTTGGGGGAATGTTGGCGGTGGATGTCCGCGAAGCCGGGACCTATCAGGTGGCGCTGTCGGCGGGGACATGGATCGACGTGCTGAAGGACGGCGCGGCGGTCGCCTCCACGGCGCATGATCATGGGGCGGAGTGTTCGGGCTTTCGCAAGATGGTGTCCTTTGCGCTGATGTCGGGCCGGCATGTGATCCAGCTTTCCGGCAACAGGGACGAGACGGTACGGGTGATGGTGTCGCGCAAACAATAAGTCAAAAAAAGCGTGGCAGCCTCCCGGCCTCTTGGCTAAGCTTTCGCGAAAATTGTCTGTCAAATAATCCGGAGGGAAATCCATGCTGAAATATCTCGCGCCAGTCTTGTGTCTGCTTGCCGCCCCCGCCTTGGCGCAAAGCGGACCGTCGATCAAGAAACTGGACGCAGGGCTGGACAGCGTGATCGCGCCCGGCACCAAAATCGAGAAAGTGGCCACGGGCTTCATCTTCGCCGAGGGCCCGATGTGGAAGGACGGCAAGCTGTGGTTTTCCGATGTGCGCGGCGACAAGGTGCGCACCTTCGATTCCAAGACCAACAAGGTGACGGTGATCTTGAGCGACAGTGGCGGTATGAAGAATGCGCCGCCCACCGGCAATTTCGGCTCCAACGGCATGATCACCGACAAGGACGGTTCGATTCTGCTCACCCGCATGTCGATCGGCACCATCGAGCGGATGGACGATAAAGGCGGGCTCAAGCCCTTCCTTTCCAAATATGAAGGCAAGCGCTTCAACAGCCCCAACGACCTGGTGTTCACCAGGGACGGCGCGCTGTGGTTCACCGATCCTTCCTTCGGCCTGCCCAAGATGGATGCCGACCCCAAGAAAGAACTGAAATACAATGCAGTGTGGCGCTATGCCGGCGGCAAGCTGACGCCAGTGGTCACCGACATGACCCAGCCCAACGGCATCGGATTTTCGCCCGACGGCAAGACGCTGTATGTATCGAACTCTCTGCCCGACATGTATCTGCGGGCCTATGACGTGAGTGCGGACGGCAAGCTGTCCAACCCGCGCAAGATGATTTCCTTTCCCGGCAGCGCCGCGGACGTTCCCGACGGGCTGAAGGTGGACAGCGCCGGCAACATCTGGGCAACGGGGCCGGGCGGACTGCGCATCATCTCGCCGCAAGGCAAGGTGCTGGGCCAGTTGATCGTGCCCGAGATCGTGGCCAATGTCGGCTTCGCGGAAGACGGCAAAACGGTCTATCTCACCGGCTCGACCAGCCTCTATCGCCTGAAGACCAAGATCGCGGGCGAGATCCCGATGTATTACCGCAAGTAGGGCTGGCTATGCCTTGTAGACGGTCCTGCCGCCCACCACGGTGCGGACGATCCTTACGTCCTTGATCTTGGTGGGCGCGATGGTGTGCAGGTCATCCGCCAGCACGACAAAGTCCGCCAGCTTGCCCGTTGTGATGGAGCCCTTGTCCTTTTCCTCGCGCGAATTGTAGGCGCCGTTCAGGGTGTTGACCTTGATCGCCTCATCCAGCGTGATCTTTTGGCTGGCGCCCCAGGTCTCGCCGTTCCAGCCGGTGCGCGTCACCATGGCCTGGATCGCCATCAGTGGCGAGAAGGGGCCGGGCCCGAAATCCGAACCCGCCGCTGCCACGATGCCGGCATCGAGCAAGGTGCGCAAGGCGATCATGTGCTGCATCACCTCCTGGCCGTAGAAATGGAACTTGTCGGAATTGTAGTAGGGATAGGTGCTGAACAGCGACGGGACAACATCCAGCGCTTTCATGCGCTTGACCAGACCGGGATTCATCTGGCTGCAATGGGTGATCTTGGGCCGCGCATTGGCGCGCGGATAGAGCTTCAGTGCGCGCTCATAGGCGGTGAGGGTGCGGTCGATGGCGACATCGCCATTGGCGTGGCAGTTGAGCTGGATATGAGCGCGGTGCACCCGCTCGCACCAGGCGTTGAGATTCTCCTGACTCTCGGTGAGGTTGCCGCGATAGGAGGCGGGCATGCCGATATAGGGCTGGCTCATCGCCATGGTGCGTTCCGACAGCGAGCCGTCCACCGTGTGCTCGGCGGTGGCGCCCAGCCGGATCCATTCGTCGCCGAAGCCGCTTTCGAGGCCGTTCTTGATCATGGCCTCCAGCAGTTCGCCCGCCACTTCATAGCTGACGCGATGCTTGAGGTTGCCGCGCAAGCGCTGTTCCTGGATGGCTTCCAATGCGCCGTCCTCGTTGTGATGCACGGTCGTCAGGCCATACTGGGCGAACTTGGCGGAGATGAACGCCACACCCTCCAGGACACGTTTGTCTCTCTGCGCCGGGGTGTACTGTTCGCGCTTGCCGACCTTGAAGACGGCGGCCATGGCGCGGTCGGTGATCCGGCCGTTCAAGTCGCCCTGCGCATCCTTGTCGAAGGTGCCGCCAAAGGGATTGGGCGTCGCCTTGGTAATGCCCGCCATCTGGAAGGCCTTGCTGTTGACAAAGACGGTATGGCCGCCGCGATGGATGACCGCGACGGGATGGTCCGCCGACACCTTGTCCAGATCATGGATATTCAGCGGCCGGCGGTCGGCCAGCTTGGTGTCATCCAGGAAGTTTCCCACCACCCAGGTCCCGGGCGGCAGCATTGCGGCCTTGGCTTTCAGCTTGGCGATGATGCTGGCGATGCTGACCCGCTCCACCTCGTAAGGATTGCCGACATGCACGTCGTAGAGCAGGCCTTCGCCGCCGGCATTGCCGGTCAGGGCGGCGCCTCCCGCTCCCGCATGATTGTGGGTATCGATGAAACCCGGCACCACCATCATGCCCTTGGCGTCGTAACTCTGGGTCTTCTTGCCCGCCAGGCTTTTGATGTCATTGCCGCCAACCGCAACAAAGCGGCCGGCTCGCACCGCGAGGGCCTGCGCATTGGGCAGGCTTGGGTCCACCGTATGGATCTTGGCGTTATAGACAATCAGGTCGGGTTCCTGGGGATCGGCGAAAGCCGCTTGCGCGCGCGACAAGAATGCGGCGGTGGCCATAGCGGACGCCGAAGACGATATGAGCTTTCGGCGATTGATCTGCATCCCATGCCCCCGGACGGCAGTATGGTTCAGACGCTAGCGGGAAGCTGTGCGCGCGTCCAGAGATCGTGATGGATTGCTGCAACAAGGCGCGATAGTCGCGTGCCAGATCCTCGCGCGGGCCCGCGCCGGAGCCGCCTTGTAAGAGATCGTTGCGATAGACGTTGTCGAAGATTTCCCCATGCGAGGACATAGGCGCGGTTCTCCCGGCCGAATAAAGCTTTTAGCGCGACTTGCGGCAAAGAGGCATGTCAGCCGAGATAATGATATCCGGCCCAGATGGCCAGGAGCCAAAGCAATGCCGAAGCCAATATGACCAGCAATCCCCGCTGCGCCCCGCGTGCGGACTCCTGCAGAAGCGTCAGTTTCTTGCTTTTGTTTTGCCCGGCCACAATGCTCTCCCTTCATCCGGCTGCCGCCTTCCGAGAAGCGTCCACCGAGACCAAGGATCAATCAGCATTATTCGTGCCAGTTTGGGACGGGTTGAAAAAGTTTGGTAAATTTCTGGACCTGTAATCCCAGTTTACATTTTCGTGACAAGCTCACCGCTGAAATGTGACGGCGGTCTGACTGGCAGACAACCTTCTCAGGCCAAACATTTTTCCGCAGCCTGGCCTGACAATGATGGACGCTGATGGCTTCGAAGGGGAGCGGAGCGCAGCGAATCGGCGCTATCAGCTATTCGAGCTTTTGGTGACGGATGCGACCGTCATCGTGCCGCGCAACAGGTCCAACGCGTAGGAAAGCTGGAAATCGTCATACTTTTTGCCGGACGCCGCATAAATGACCGGCGCGTTTTCCCGTTTGGCAGGCAGCGGCTCTCCCGCGAGATGTCCCTGCAGGTCGGATTCCGACGGCCGTATCAACTTGGGCAGATCCTCCTCATTGCCTTGCGCCACCTTGATGTCCGGAATGATGCCCTGCGCCTGGATCGAATGGCCGGACGGGGTGTAATAGCGCGCGGTGGTAAGGCGCAGCGCGCCGCGGCCGTCGCCCATCGGAATGATGGTCTGGACTGAACCCTTGCCGAAGCTGGTCATGCCCAGAATGGTGGCGCGCTTGTGATCCTGCAGCGCGCCGGAAACGATTTCCGACGCTGAAGCGCTGCCGATATTGATCAGCACCACCACCGGCTTGCCGTCGGTGATGTCGCCGGGCTTGGCGTCGTAACGCTGGGTGTCTGCCGTGTCGCGGCCGCGCGTGGAGACGATCTCGCCGGAATTGAGGAAGTCGTCCGACACCTGGACCGCCTGGTCCACCAGCCCGCCCGGATTGTTGCGCAGATCCAGCACATAGCCCTTGATGCCGGGACCGATCTGCTTCTTGAGATCGCGCACTGCTTTCTCAAGCCCGTCGGCGGTCTTTTCGTTGAAACCGGGCAAGCGGATATAGCCCACATCGCCTTCACGGCGCGAGGTGGTGGCATTCACTGGAACGATGGCGCGCGTCAATGTCACATCGAACGGTTTTTTCTCGCCGTCACGAACGATGGTCACCACCACCTTGGTGCCCAGAGGGCCGCGCATCCTGTTGACCGCCTCGGTGAAATCCGTGCCCGCGACGGATTTTCCGTCGATCGCCGAAATCCTGTCGTCGGTCTTGATGCCGGCCTTGGCCGCCGGCATGCCGTCGGTGGGCGAGATCACCTTGATCAGCCCGCTATCCTGCATCACGGTCAGGCCCACGCCACCGAACTGGCCCTTGGTGGTGATCTCGAAATCCCCGCGAAAGGACTTGGCAGTCATATAGCTGGAATGGGGATCCAGGCGGGTGAGCATGCCCTGGATGGCGCCGTCCACCAGTTCGGAGTCCGTAACGGGGTCGACATAGTCCGCACGCACCCGCGCGAAAGCGGTGCTGAAAGTGCTGAGCTGGCGATAGGCAGAGGGCTCTTCGGCACCGCGCGCGGAAACCAGGCTCGCCGCGGCTGCTGCGCCGGCCATCAATCCGATGCCGACAAAGACGATGCTTTTCATCACGATCTCCGCTTCCCGGCCACTCTACCGGGCCAGGCGGCGATGCGCGAGCCAATTTGCGAGGCGGGACTCCACGGTTCCCGGGCAAAAAGACGCGCGCGTGACGCTCTCACGCGCGCGTTCCGGTCTGGTCAGTTTGCCGTCAACCGGGCAGGGGTGAGCAGGTCCGACAGGCCGACCCGGTGCAGCATTTCCGCCCGTACCCGGTCCATCACGGCAAAGGTGACGTCCGCGCCGTCCTGGGTGGGATCGATGTGAACTCGGAACGGCCGCTTGCCGAAGGGCGTGTCCACCACCCTGACGATCGCGTCGGCCACCGCCGAGGCGTCGGCATCGGGCGGCACGATGGCGGCAAATGCCTTGAGGATTTCGTCACCCAGCCCGCTGGTCGGTCCCGCCTCATATTCCGCGAGGCGGGCGGTGTCGGCGGGACGCCCGGAATGCGCAAAATGGTTGGTGCCGCCGGTAAAGGCGCCCGGTACAATGATCGAGGTTTCAATCCCCCAGCGTGTCAGCTCGCGGGCATATTGCACGGCCAGCGCATCCATCCCCGCTTTCGCCGCGAAATAGGGCGACAGATAGGGCGGGGTGCCGCCAGCCGAACTGCTGCTGGAAATCCACACCAGCAGACCCTGTTTCTGTTTGCGCATCTGGGGCAGCACGGCCCGGTTGACGCGCTGGGTGCTGAGAACATTCACGTCATACAGTTCCGCCAACTGCTCCGGCGTGAAACTCTCGGCCGGTCCGAACACCATATGGCCGGCATTGTGCATGACCACATCCAACCGGCCATGCTTGCCGATGATCGCCGCCACGCCGGCATCGACGGAGTCCTGCGATCCGACATCGAGTTCGATGGCATTGAGATCCACGCCATGGTCGCTGGCATATTTTTCGACGTCGGCGACCTGGGGGGCGTTGCGGCCCACGGTCTCACGCATCGAGGCATAGACCGTGTGACCGGCCTGGGCCAGGGCATCGGCGGTCAGGCGGCCAAAGCCGCTCGACGCACCGGTGATGAGAATGATCTTTTTCATGACGACTTCCTTTCAAAAATGGATGTGAAACAGGTGGTTCAGATCAAGCCGCCATTGGCCTGCAGGACCTGGCCGTTGATCCAGGCTCCGTCAGGACCCGCGAGAAATGCGACGGCGGCAGCGATGTCGTCCGGCGTGCCCAGGCGTTCCAGCGGGCTCATCTTGGCCAGATGCTCAATCAGCTCGGGCGACTTGCCGTTGAGGAAGAGATCGGTGCCCGTCGGTCCCGGCGCCACGGCATTGACGGTGATGGAACGGCCGCGCAATTCCTTGGACAGGATCGGGGTCATGGCCTCCACCGCCGCCTTGGTCGCTGCATAGACGCCATAGGTTTCCGCCTTCCGGACGACCACGCTGCTGGACAGGTTGATGATCCTGCCCCCGTCGTGAAGCCGCGCCGCGGCCTGGCGCAGGGTGTTGAATGTGCCCTTGAGGTTGATGGCAATCTGACTGTCGAACAGCGCATCGTCGCTGTCGGCCAGTTTTGCCAGCTTCATGATGCCGGCATTGTTCACCAGGATGTCGACGCCGCCATAGGCGGCTTCGGCATTATCGAACATGCGGGCGACGGCGGCCGCATCGCTAACATCGGCCTGGGTGCTGATGGCGCGTCCGCCGGCCGCTTCGATCTTGCGAACCTGTTCTTCGGCCTCCGCGGCCTTGCCGGCATAGTTGATGATGACCGTCGCGCCGTCCCTGGCGAGACGCCCTGCTATCGCCGCCCCGATGCCCCGCGAAGCGCCGGTCACGATGGCGATTTTTCCGTTCAAGTTGCTCATTTTGTCCTCCTGTCGGTCCGCCACAGCGGCGGCTTCGGAGAGGAAACTAGAACTTGGATTTTCCGGGATAATCAGGCATTAATTGCCAATATTGTTTCATATTTACGAACAATGGAGGCTAGGTGGACCGTTTCGATGCCATGCGCGCCTTCGTCAGGATCGCGGAACGGCGCAGCTTCACGCTGGCGGCGCAGGATATCGGGCTGCCCCGTTCGACCATCACCCAGACCATCAAGCAGCTCGAGGCGCGCCTTGGGGTGCGGCTGCTGCAGCGGACCACGCGCAGTGTCAGTCCCACTTTGGACGGTGAGGCCTATTACCGGCGCTGCGTGGCCATCATCGACGATGTGGAGGATGCGGAAGGCGCATTCGGCAGCGCCAAGCCCAGGGGCATGTTGCGGATAGAAGTCCAGGGCACCCTGGCGCGGCATTTCCTGATGCCGGGATTGCCGGATTTCTTCGCGCGCTATCCCGACATTGAAATCAACATGAGCGAAGGCGACCGCTATGTCGATCTTGTCCGCGAAGGCGTGGATTGCGTGCTGCGCTTCGGCGCGCTTCCCGACAGCGACATGATTGCGCGCCGGCTCGGCCTGCTGCAGCGGATGACCTGTGCCGCGCCGGATTATATCGCGCGCTTCGGCATGCCCGCCGATATCGCGGCACTGTCCGGCCATCGCATGGTGGGCCTGCGCCGGCTGAGCACGGGGCATCTGGAGCCGCTGCAGTTTGTGATTGGCGACGGCGCGCAGCGCGTGCTGTTGCCGGCGCCGATGTCGGTCACCGGACCCGAAAGCTATATCACGTCGGCCCAGCTTGGCCTGGGTCTGGTCCAGATACCCAACTTCCATGCCGTAAACGATCTGGCCCAAGGCACGCTGGTTCGCGTCCTGCCGGATTTTCCGCCGCCCAGCGTTCCGGTGTCGCTGCTGTATCCACCCAACCGGCAGCTTTCGCCGCGTGTGCGGCTTTTCATGGATTGGGCAGCGCGGGAATTCGAGGCGCGGAACGGACCGGCTGTTCCTTGATTTACTCTTGATCTTACCGGCTGTGTTGCGTGGCGATGGCGCCGGGGCGAGATTCAAAGGTCATGGTCGCGTTTTTGTCGCGCACCAGCGTTTTTCCGTCGAACCGAAAGACCTCGATCTCGCGCTCGGTGGCGCACTGCTGCAGGATCACGCGGCCGTCATCGCTCCAGGTCGCGCCCTGGCACCAGTGGCCGGTGTCGGCGCGGGCGACCTCGGTGAGAGAGCCCGGTCCTACCGCATAGACCACAAGAATTCCCAGCACGCTGTCATATTTGGGATCGGATTTGACGGTGGCGGCGCCGTTCGCCAGCACCAGCAGCGCATACTTGCCGTCGGGCGACAGCGCCACATGTTCGGTGACGCGGCCCGCGGCCAGGGATAGCGCCAGCTTGTGGGTCTTCAGGTCCACGATGGTGAGGGTGCCGGTACGGTCGCTGCCTTCCAGCGCGCCGCCGACATTGGTGTTGATCAGCCAGTTGCCATCCGGCGTCACCACCGCGCCATAGGGATTGCGGCCTGTGGCGACATCATTGCCGGTGCGGGTCACCTGGCCGCCGTCCACGGCCAGCTCCATGATCTTGGTCACACCCCAGGCCACCGCATAAGCCTTGCGGCCGTCCGGCGCGATGACGACGTCGGTGGGCGCCGCGCCCTTGCCCAGATCCACTCGCCCGGCGAGAGACAGCCTGTTTCCCGCAAGCGTGAAGACGATGATGGCGTCCTCGCCCTTGGCTGCGACCAGCACTAAGGTGCCGGCGCGATTGATCGAAACGCCGCTGGCGCCGGCGCCCGATGATATGGTCTGGAGCAGGCGGGGCTTGGTGGGGTCGGTGAGATCGATCACCGAGACCTTGTCGTCCGCCGCGGGATGCATGGGGTCGGCGGGATCGAATTTCTGCGCGGCGGTGACGATGGCGAACTTCTCGCCCGGCGCCACCGCCACCGCATCGGGCGGGCCGATCATGGCGGCGGGGACCTGCACATTGCCGATCACCCTGGGTGGATAGTGACCCAGGTCGATCACGCTGATGCTGTCGGGCGTCACCATGGTTTCACCCGGCTGCAGTTGCTTGCCGTCATTGGCGGATACCGCCAGCTCGGCATGCGCCGCAACAGGAAAGAACGACAAGGACGCGGCCAAAAGCACGCTTTTTGCCAGCGCTCTCTTCGAGGTTGGTGGCGGCATTTCATCCCCGGTTGTTGTTCTTGGTCCGCAGCATGACGCGTGCATCACAAACTATGCAAGACGGCGCCCCAATCGCTTGAAAGTCATAATGAAAAGTAGCTCACGCAGAAATTGCGCGATAAAGATCGCGGTCGAAGCAAGAGGCAGGGGCGCAGATGGGCAAGGGGCGGTTGGAGGCATTCAGCGACGGCGTGATCGCGATCATCATCACCATCATGGTGCTGGAATTGAAGCGGCCGGAAGAACTGTCGCTGGCCGGGTTGCTCCATGTGGGGCCACACCTTGCGGTTTATGCCCTCAGCTTTCTTTATGTCGGAATCTATTGGAACAATCACCACCACCTGTTCAATGCCGTCCGGGGCGTCAATGGCGCGATCCTGTGGGCGAACCTGCATCTGCTGTTCTGGCTTTCCCTGGTGCCTTTTGCGTCCTCCTGGCTGGGCGAAAATTACCTCTCTCCCCTTCCTGTGGCGCTGTATGGAGTGGTTCTTCTCATGTCCGCGACCGCCTACACCATTCTTGCCCGGCTTCTGATCCGGCATGAGGGGGCATCCTCGGTGATCGCCAAGGCGATCGGCAAGGATTGGAAAACGGTGTGGTCGGTCGTTGGCTATGCCGCGGCGATCGTGCTTGCGCCGTTTCTCGCACCGCTTTCGCTGGCCATCTATATCGCTGCGGCGCTGTCCTGGTTCATCCCCGATCCGCGGATTGAACGAGTCTTGAAGACGCTTTCATAGCGGCTATTCAGCGATCTTTACCTTGTCGCCGTCATGCAGCTTGTCGAGATTGTCGCTCGCCAGCCGATCGCCGGCCGAGATGCCCGACAGGATGGTGACCGACTGGGCCGTCTTGAGCCCCAGCGCCACTTCGCGCTTCTCGATCTTGTCGTCCGCCCCGATAACAAAGACGCTGCCGGTTTTGCCGTTCGCCTGCACGGCGCTGAGCGGTGCGCTGACCCGTGATACCACCGCGGCGGTGGTGCCTTTCTCGGGCGCGGTCATGAACGCCACCCGTGCCGCCATGTTCGGCAAGATGCGGGGGTCCTTGCTCTTGATCTTCACGCGCACGGCCACGGTACCCTTGCTCTGGTCGGCAGTGGGAATAACCGCGAACACCGAGCCAGGAATGTCCCAGTCGGGGAAGGCGTCGAGATGGATGACGGCTGCGCCGCCAATTTGGACCCGCTCGATGTAATTCTCGCTGACATCCACCTGGACCTCGAGCGAGTCCATGTCGACGATGGTGAGAATGCCGGTGCGGGTGTCGCCGCCGCCGGACGCCTGGGGCGCCACAACTTCGCCCACCTGCGCCACTTTCACCGTGACCACGCCGGAGAAGGGCGCGCGCACCAGCGTGTCATGCAGGTTGGCCTCGGCCATCGCCACGGTGGCCTGCGCCGCGTCATAGGCGGTGCGGGCATTGTCATAGGCGAGCCGCTGGTTCTCTACCGCGTCGGTGGAGATTGCGCCCTGTTCCTTGAGGCTGCGGTAGCGGGTGTAGATCGGCGAGGTGTTGTCCATCGTCGCCTTTGCCATCCGCGCCTGGGCCTGGGCCTGGCGCAGTGCCGCCTGGTAATTGGAATCGTCCAGCCGGGCGACAATGTCGCCCTGCTTGACCACCTGGCCTTCCTCGAAATTCACTTCCGAAACCTTGCCCATAATCTTGGCCGAGAGCGTCGCTTTGCGCCGCGCCACCACGTAGCCCGATGCATCCAGGTTGCTGCCGGCACCGCCGCTGCCTTCGCTGGCCACCGTCACGGCATGGATCGCAACGCGGCCGTCCGGCCAGAAGAACCAGCCGGCCGCCGCGATGGCAATAAGCCCCGCGGCTATTGCGCCATAGAGCAGGGGTGAGGTTTGCCCGCGCTTGACCGGTGTGCGTTCGATCTTGAGCGAGTCCAGCAGCGAAGATTTGTCGTTATGGACGGTCATGATTGTAGCCCTATGTCGCCCGCAATGCTTCTACCACGGGGCGCCTTGCGGCGCGAATGGAGGGGAAAAAACCGCCCAGCACGGCCACTGCCGCGGCCCAAAGGATCGCCATCCCGATCAGGGCCGGCGACACGGTCAGCTTGAAAACGTTGGACCCGAAGCTGCCCACGACGCCGTCATAAAGCGCCCAGGCAATGCTTGCCCCGATCAGGGCTCCCGTCACCGACAGGACGGCCGCCTCCAGAATCACGGATACCGCAACCGGAAAGGCGCCGTAGCCGATGGCGCGCAGGGTGGCGATTTCGCGGCCGCGCGCCGCCACAGCGGCATACATGGTGTTAAGGCAGCCGAACAGCGCGCCGACCGCCATGATGATGCCGATGCCATAGGCGATCACCTTGAAGAAGGTGGAAAAGCCTTCGCTGATCTTCTTGTACCACTCGGTCTGAAGCATGGGATCGACCGCCAGGGCCGGATTGGTGGTCAGTGCGCCCTTGAAGGCGGAAAAGGATGATGGCGAGGCCAGCCGCACCAATATGCTGTTGTAGGCGGGGCGGCGGATCGCCTTCATCACCGTCTCGGTATCTCCGATCAACTGCCCGTCCAGCAGGTCACCGGTGGTGAAGCTGCCCACGATCGGCCACTCGCCGTCGGGCAGGATCACCTTGTCGCCCACATTCATGTCCTTGAACTGGCTTTTGGCCGACACGCCCACGATCAACTCGCGCGTGCCGGAGCGGAACATGCGTCCTGATACCATGTGGAATTCCGGGCGCAGCATCACGCCCTTGGAGCCGAAGCCGCGCAGGATGTTATAGGCCCGCCGTCCGTTCAACCGGTAGACCGGCACGCCGGAATTGATGCCGGGATCGGCAAGCGGCGAACCATCTGGCGCCTTGGCGATACCGGGCGCATCCATGATCAGGCGCGCCTTGTCCCGGGGAATGGAGCTGTTGCCTTCGCTTTGCGAGCCCGCCGAAACCACCAGGGCGCGGCCCGGATCGCCGGTCTTCATATAGGCGGCCAGCATGCCTTCGGTGAGCGAAAGCATGGAGAGCAGGACCCCGATCACGCAGGCCATGCCCACTACAATGACCAGGGAGCGCCAAAGCCGCAGCCTGATGCTGCGGAAATTGATCAGCGAAACGATTCCGATCTGGCGCAGGATATTCATGTACGCCCCGCCTTCATGTCCGGCCAGAAAGGGCGGAAGCAATGTCCATCCGCGTCAGCCGCAGGATGGGCAAGGCGGCGCTGAGCAGCGCCACCACAACGGCGCTGGCCGCGGCCCATACCAGCACCATGGGCGATATGGTCGGCAGCGGAATCCCGAAGTTCGGCGGCATCAGTTTGGGAATCTGCCGCGCCAGCACGGCCGCGACACCGACGCCCAGCGCGGCGCCGATGATGCAGGGCAGGGCGGATTCCAGGACCACCATAATCGTCACGGCGCGGTCGGTGAAACCAATGGTCTTCAGGGTGGCGAATTCCGCGAAACGTTCGCGCACGGATTCCGCGATGCCGTTGCCGGTGAGGAACAGCACCATGAACATACCTGCCAGCGCGATGCCGTGGGTGATCTTCTTGATGTCCAGACCGCCGAAATCATTGCCGGAACGCGCCAGCTTTTCGGTGATAGTCTGCATGGGCGTGGCGGAATTGGCGAAGGCATGATCGATCCGTTCCGCCACTGCCGAAGAAGCGGCGGGATCATCGGCCAGAAGATCGACTTCGTTCACCTTGCCCTGGTCGGCGGGGGGCTTGGCCTTGTCGATATAATCGTAATTGCCGAAAATGAAGCCATTGCCGGCTTGCGGTATGTCATCGACGATCGCCAGCACCTTGAAGTCCCAGCTGGTCTTGCCATCGGCACGCTTTATCTGTTTGGAGATCATGGTGAAAGTGTCGCCGATCTTCTTGTGCCAGCGCTGGGCCTGCATCCGGCTCATCACAATGCCGGTGCGGTCCTTCCACACCACATTCCATTGCTCGGGTGAAACGCCATAGTCGCCGAAAACACTCGCGACATTCTGGTCCACCATCAGCACAAAGACCTGGTTCTTCGGGTCCTGCACATAGCCGGGAAGAAAATTCATCGCCGTCACGGCCTTGACGCCCGGAATGGCGGCCACCTGCCGGGCCACCGCCACGGGCACGCCATTGCCGCCGAAGCGCGGCCAGGTGAAGATGCGGTCGGCCCGGGCTTTTTCCGCCACCATGTCGAAGGTGGCGTTCAGCCCGATCATCAGACCGAACAGGGTGAAAGCGACCGTCACCGACAGCAGGGTCAGGACCGTACGCGTCGGCTTGCGCATGATGGCAGCCCAGATCAGCGGCAGGTATCTCACTTAGGTCGCCCTTAATGCTTCCACCACCGGCCGCCGCGCGGCGCGAATGGAGGGAAAAATTCCGCCCAGCAGCGCCACGGCGATGGCCCAGGTCACGCCCAGCCCCACCAGCCCGGGCGACACCGTCAGCCGGAAGATATTGACGCCCCAGGTGCCGGTCTTGCCGTCGTTGAGCAGCCAGGCGACGGCCGCACCGGCGAGCGCGCCCGCGACCGCCAGAACGATGGATTCCAGGATCACCGACACCGCCACCTTGCGGGCGCCATAGCCCAGCGCCCGCAAGGTAGCGATCTCGCGCGCCCTGGTGCTGACGGCCGCATACATGGTGTTGAGGCAGCCGAACAAGGCGCCGATCGCCATCACCACGCCCACCACATAGGCGAGCACCGCCAGAAGGCCGGTCGCCTGGTCGGAGACTTTCTTGTACCAGTCGGAGTGGCGCGTCACCGTCACCTGGAGGGCGGGGTTGGTGGTCAGCGCCTTCCTGAAGATGTCCAGGGCATCCGGCGAGGTAAGCCGCACCAGGATGGAATTGTAGGCGGAGCGATTCAGCGCCGTCAGCATGGTCTCGGTGTCGCCGATCAGCTGGCCGTCCATTATGTCGCCAGTGGTGTAGACGCCAACGATGGGCCATTGACCATTGGGCAGGATCACCTTGTCGCCGACCTGCATGTGCTGGAACATGGTCTGGGCACCCACCCCCACGATCAGCTCGCGCTTGCCGGTTTGGAACATGCGCCCTGCCACCATATGGAATTCCGGCCTCAGCGCCACGCCCTTGGGGCCGAAGCCGCGCAAGGTGGTAAAGCCCTTGGTGCCGTTCTTGCGCAGCACTGGCAGGCCCATGTTGAGCGCGCGATCAGCCAGTGGCTTGCCGTCCTTGTCCTTGGCGATCCCGGGCGCGCTCATGATGACGGGGGCGGCGGCGCGGCCGATGGAGCTTTGCCCCTCGGTGTCGGCGCCCTGCGACACGACAATGGCGCGGCCGGGGTCGCCGGTATTGAAGTAGGCCTGCTTCATGCCCTGGGTCATGGACATCATGGAGAGCAGCACGCCGATGGTGGCGCCGAGGCCCACCACGATCACCATGGACTGCCAGAAGCGGCTTTTGAGGCTTTTGAAGCTCAGTGCGGAGACAATCCAGATCTGGCGCAGCATGGTCTAGCGTCCTGAAAGCGCTGTTGCGATATCCATCTGCTTGAGGCGCAGCGCCGGCAGGGCAGAACTGGTCAGCGCAACGGCAATCGCGCAGAGCCCCGCCCAAACCGCCACCATCACGGTGACACGCGGCAGGGGCGGCGTGCCCATGCTGGGCGGCATCAGATGAGGGATCAGGCCGGCCAGAAAAGCCGACAGGCCCACGCCCAATATGGCGCCCAGGAAGCAGGGAAGAGCCGCTTCGGCAAATACAAGCGCGATCACACCCCAATCGGAAAAGCCGATGGTCTTGAGGGTGGCGAACTCCGCGAAACGTTCGCGCACGGCCTGAGCGATGCCATTGGCGGTGAGGAACAGCACCATGAACATCCCGGCCAGAGCGATCTCACGGTCCACCTTGGCGATGTCCACGCCGGAATTGGAAACGTCCATCGCCGCTTTCTCTGTGATGGATTGGGTGGAATTGGGTGAGTTGGCGAAGCTGTTGTCGATGTTCGCGGCGATGTCAGCGGTGCGGCTGGCATCGGATGTCTGCACTTGCAGATTCATCACCTTGCCCTGTAACGCCAGCGGCCGGGCTTTGTCGAAATAATCGAAATTGCCCCAGATATAGCCATTGGTGTTGTAGGCCATGTCACCCGTGATGGTGAGTACCTTGAAAGTCCAGGTGGTGCTGCCATCAGTCTTCTTCACCTGCGGCGAGATCACGGTCAGAATGTCGCCGGGCTTCAGATGCCATTTGTCGGCCTGATATTGGCTGACCAGAACGCCATCACGCTGATTGTGCAGCAGGTCCCACTGGGCCGACGTAATCGGGTATTCGGTGAAAATCTTGCGGGCGTTGTCGCCGTACAACTGCACAAAGACGCGGTTCTTGGGATCCTTGATGTAACCGGGGATGTAATTCTGGTAGCCGACTTCGGCAACACCGGGAATGCGCTCGACCGCATGGATGATCGCCAGCGGCATGGTCGTCATGCCGCCGGCGAAGCGCGGGATGGTATAGATGCGGTTGTCCTTGGCCGCGGCCAGAACCGCATCGAAGGTGGCATTCATACCGATGGTGAGCCCGAACAAAGTGAACGCCAACATCACCGACAACAACGTCAAGATGGCGCGGGTAGGCTTGCGCATCAACGCAGCCCAGACGAGGGGCAGGTATTTCATGCCACGACCATGCCGCGCTCGATCAGCTGGCCCTTGTCCATCTCCAGCTGGCGGGAGGCATGGTCGGCGGCCTTGGGATCGTGGGTGACCATCACGATGGTCTTGTTGTGCTGGCGGTTGAGCTGCTGCAACAGGGACAGGATTTCATCGGCGGTGGCGCGGTCGAGATCGCCGGTGGGCTCGTCGCAGAGCAGAAGGGCAGGGTCGCCGACAATGGCTCGGGCAATTCCGACACGCTGTTGCTGGCCGCCCGACATTTCGCCCGGCTTGTGCGATGCGCGGTCTTTCAGGCTGACAATCTCCAGCGCGACCTCGACGCGGCGTTGGCGTTCGGATTTGGAAAGATTGGTCAGCAGCAGCGGCAGTTCGATATTGCCCGCCGCCGACAGCATCGGCATCAGGTTGTAGAACTGGAAGATAAAGCCGATATGGCTGCCGCGCCATTTGGTGAGCTGGCCGCCCGACATCTGCTCCAGATGCGCCCCGCCCACGATCACTTCGCCGCTGTCGGCATGATCCAGCCCGCCGACCAGATTGAGGATGGTGGTCTTGCCGGAGCCCGACGGCCCCATCAGGGAGACGAATTCGCCTTGCGGGATTTCCAGATTCAGCCCGTGCAGGACTGCGACGGATTCCTTGCCCCGCCGATAATTTTTCACAACCTGACGCAAGGAAATGGCGGGGGGCATGCAGAACTCCCTTTTATGATTTTGGCCGAATTCTCCGAGGCGTTTTTATATGTCTTACGATGTAGAATATATCGCGAACGGTCAAGCTGTCATGTGGCGAACGGTATCTTGCATGACATGATAGCCACGACAGTGTAGAAATGTCCAGTCACGCTTTCTGACAAATCTGTCAAAAGCGCACTGATGGAATGTCAGTCGACAACCACACTGGGCTGCCGACTGACAAAGATGATTATGGATTTTGCAGTGCGGCGCGCCGGCCGGACGGTCAGGCGGCGCGTTGTGTCGCCGGTTTGGCTTCCAGCGCCAGAAGATGCGCCTTGGCTTTCAGGCCGCCGGCGAAGCCGGTGAGCTGGCCGCCCGCGCCGATCACCCGGTGGCAGGGCGCGATGATCGAGATCGGGTTACGGCCATTGGCCGCGCCCACCGCGCGCATGGCGCTGGGCTTGCCCAGCGCACGGGCGATCTCGCCATAGCTGCGGGTTTCGCCAAAGGGGATCGCCAGCAGCGCCGCCCATACCTGCTTCTGGAAATCCGTGCCGTGGAAATCCAGCGGCAGGTCGAACGCGGTGCGGGCGCCGGCGAAATAGTCCTTCAGTTGGCGTTCGGCCTCACGCAGCACGGGATGGCGCGCATCTTCGCCCGCGATGGCGAGCGGAACGCGTTTGGGATCGTCATTTTCCCACAGAATAGCGGCCAGACCGGCGTCGCTGGCCACCAGGGTGAGGCGGCCGACGGGCGAAGCCATGGTCTTGGACACATAAGTCTTCGAGATATTGCGCATCGGGGTTCTCCAAATTTGTTGTCCCAAGGAGATAACGAGTCTGGCGGCGAAGTGAAGATGCGGCGGACATCGAACGGGCAAAGTGACAGGCGGCGGTGCTGGGAACCGGTGCTGTGCAAGCCGGGCTGGGCGGCTCAGCCTTCCAGATAGGGTGAGTTCTGGATCGTCGAGGTCGCACGGTCATTCCTTGTCATGGCCAGAAGCGGAAAACTGACGAAGGAATTGACGTTGGAGTAGATCCTGTTTGTCGCGACATCGAGTCCGTAATTCGGAATGTTGCCCAGCAAAGGGAAATCCAGCGAGAATTTGGTCAGCGGAAAGCACAGCGACTTGAGCTTTCGCGCGCCGGCCGGGCTGATGGAATAGGCAGGAAGGCCAAAGCATTTGTCGAGCGGGAAAAGGCCAGGCTGATCGGCGAAATTCTGAAACTTCTCAATACTTTCCAGCAATTTCGCATAGTCAAAATACATTGCGGTGCCGACCCCGGGCGTGAGCTGCATGGCCAGGATGGAGTCCAGATTCCAGCCCCATAGGACAATGTCCCAATCCGCGGAAAGTCGGTTCAGCAATGCGGTATGGGTCTGCGCGAAATCCAGGCGAAATATGGCATCGTCTTCCGCCACCGTCAGTGGACAATCCATTCTGGCGGCTTCGTCCCACAGGCGGTAGTGCGAGAGCGCCGCGCCGTATGCGCCGACGGTATAAGGCAGGCCGGGCTGAAACAGGCCTGTGCCGGTTATCGCATCAGGCGGCAGCGCTGCTCCATCGAAGGCGTTGAAGAATTCATAATCGATATGACCATTGCGTCGCCGGAATTCCTCACGCCTTTCTGTCGACCGTTCGAGGCTGATGACTTTCAGGGGAGGCATGGGCAACGAGTCTTGGCCGCACGCCGCTTCTAGCGGGGGCGAAGGAATGAGTCTATACCAGTTGTAGTAGTATTTACTACTCGTAATGTTTCTTTGGAAAACAAAGAATTGTTGCCGGAAATCGTTGCGGCTTGCCGCCTGCTAGCGTCCGCCATATAGTTCTACTACAGCAGTCATAGAGTGGCGCATGGGCTGTATCCGGCTTGTCATATTGGGGCTCGTTCTGACGCCATCTCTGGTGTTGCCCGTTCGAACCCCAAGCGAAACCGTCACAGTGACGGGAACCAGGTCGCGGGAAGTGCTCCACGACTTTGTGCAGTCTTTCGCCGCGCCCACACGATTGACCGGAAAGATCGCACGCTGGATGGATGGCATATGCCCGGTCGCCGCCGGTCTGCCGTCCGGCTTCACCAGCTTCGTCATCCGGCGCCTGAAAGACGTCGCCGGCAAGGTCGGTGCGCCCGTGGATGGCAATGCATCCTGCAAACCCAATATTGAAGTCGTCTTCACCACCGCGCCGCAGGCGCTGCTGGACAATATCAAGAAGAAACAATCCTCGCTTCTTGGTTATTACGACAATGCGAGCCAGCGCGATCGGCTGGCCACCGTTACCCGCCCGATCCAGGCCTGGTACGCGACTGCGACGCGGGACTTGCACGGCAAGATCCAGGTCGACAGTGGCAAGACGATGGGAGCGGGGCTGGAGATCTGGCTGCCATGTCCCACAACCACTGGCCTCTGCCTGATGCATTTTCCAAACGCCAACGCCTATGCCGTCACCGGTTCACGCTTGGGCGATGGGCTTCGTAGCTCTTTCCATCACGTGATCATTGTCACCGATCCCAGCAAGCTGGTCGGCACTGAAATGGGGGCGCTGGCCGACTATATCGCCATGCTGGCGCTGGCCCAGTTGGAGTCCTTGGACACATGCCAGCAACTTCCCAGCATTGTGAACATGCTGGCGCAGAACTGCGAGAAGAAAAGCAATGCCCTTACCGAGAACGGCCTGGCCTATCTGCACCGCCTCTACAAGATGAGTCCCGATACCACGCCCGGGATACAGAAGGATCAGGTGTCCTATCAAATGGAACGGGACCTGACAGGCCGCTGAAGTGCTCGGGCTGCTACAGCGGATTGGCGGCCGTACCGGGATGGCCGAAGCGGCCTTCGGGTCCACCCCTGGATTGCGAGCCGCTATCGCGTCTGCCGCCGCCGTCCCGTGAGCCGCCGGAGGATGATTGCTGCGGCGGCGGGGAAGCCGGCTGGTTCCTGCTGACATCAGGGCTGCGCTGAGCGTTGTTGTCGCTTCGGTCGCCGCGATTATAATCGCGACGGTCGCCGCGATCCTGGCTGCGACTCTGGTCGCGACCGCGGTCAGAATCGCGATTGCGGGCATGGTCGCCATCGCGATGGTCGCGATCACGGTGATAGCCGCCACCCCCATGGCCGCCACGGGGAATATAAGTCTGGCCGTAATAGCCGTATCGCCCATAATAGTCCGGCTCGTAATAGCCGCCATCATAGCCGCCGCCATAATAGGCGCCGCCACGATAACCGCGGTCATAACCGTCGTAAGAGGCGCAGCCGCCCAGCAGAACCAGCGCCGCGCCGAACGCCAGGACGGGCGCCAAGACGGGTTTCAGGATCATGCGATTCATATCGGCCTCCATTGCCGGATGATTTCCGGCTTGTGCAGGATCGCAAAGGCGGGATGAACCGCGCATGAACGGGATTTCATTCTTCGCAACAGCCGGTTTTGCGGACGTTTTCGCTTAGCGGGAAGGCGGCTCTTCCGGAAAGATCAGGTGCCGGGTTTTTTGCCAGCCGCTCGGAAAGCCAGTTCGCGGATGCCTGTTCGATGTTCGTCCCGACCCGGACATGGGTGCCGGTTGAAAGGGCATAATAGGATGCCGCCGCGCCCTGCTGGATATATTTGTCGAACAACGCGCTGCGATTGAGGATGACATAGCTGGGGTCCAGCCCGCCGCAGACAATCAGACGACATCAGCTTGCGCCAACAGCCGTTGCAATCGGAACAGGCCCCTGAAACAGTACGCTTCGATGCGCGACTTGCCACTCAGAGCAGACATGACCGACACCGAACCCAAAATCCGCAAGTCGATGATCTCAGGCCGCGAACTTTTCGTGTGCGACGGCATGGTCAAGTCCGCAATGCTGCAGCAGATCAACACCCTAGTCAGAACGCTGCATTATGTGCGGACGGAAAAAAGCCGGGCCGACGTGCCAGGCCTTGTCGCGGTTTGTAACTTTGCGCCGGAAACAATTGCCACCGACACTTTTCTTCGCGGCTTGCGGCAAACGGTGCAAAGGCTGTTCCCAAACGAACAATTCACGGATCAGCGCGCCTACGTCAATTGCAGCGTTTATGGGGACGCTTACTACATCCACCGTGACTGTGCGGCACATGAGCGGCATGTCACGGCGCTCTATTATGCGAACCTGGAATGGCGGCCCGATTGGGGTGGCGAAACCGTCTATTATAACGATGAAGAGGATGCCGAATGCGTTATTGCACCCCGTCCCGGACGGCTGGTGATCGCGCGCGGCGCAGTGCTCCATCGAGGCAATGTGCCCACACGCAGCTGCTATGAAGAACGTTATACATTGGCATACAAGCTGAATTCAGTCGGCCCGTCACCACCTTAGCGGTGCGGGACCGATCCCCGGAAGGGCCGCTATTGCGGTGTGACGTCAAAGGCGATCGTGGTGCGCGGCGAGCTGGCCTGAAGTGGGATGGTCCCATGCCACATGTATGAGGGAAACAGCACCAGCCGGCCGGGCACGGGCTGCACCGCGCGGCGAATGGGATTCTCCAGCGGCAGCTCAAGCGAGGGTTCGCCGAACTTGATCCAGCCATTGTGGGTTTCGTGATTGTCCGTTTCCCCCGGCACCGTCACGTAATAACAGGAGCTGATCCAGCCTTCCGGGTGCAGATGGTTGGTATGAAAGCCTTGGCCGCGCATCAGGCAGGACCAGGCGCCGGCATAGCGGAAATTCCTGTTGTGGCGGGCGAGGAATGGATGGCCCGCATCGGCCTTGAGTTCGGCGATGTAAGACGAGATCGCCTGCTCGATCCGGGCGCGGGCTTTCTCCACCAAAGCATGGCCGGCACCGAACAACATGCCTTCAGTCTGGGTGCCGCCATAAAGCGATTGCTCCAGATAGGCATCGGTTTGCGGATGCAGGCGCTCCAGGTAGAGGCCGAGTTCGGCATTGAAGCTTTCCATGCTGGAAAAGCCGTCCGGCGGCTCGAGGTCGAAGACACGGATAAGGTGGTCGTAGCCATTCAAGGCTTCGTTCCGCTCATCGCCTTTAAGCCGCCAGGCAGTGCCCAGAAGTGCCAGGCAGGTCTGGTCGAAGGGAGCGAGGCGCAATCCCGATTGGCAGAGAAATTCCGCCCTTTGCGGATCGCCGATCAAAAGCGCGGCGCCAGCCGCAGCGCTGAAAACCCCCGGAGTCGCGCCGGGGCGGCCTAGCACGCTCTCGAAGATCGCCAGGGCTTCCTGGTTGCGGCCGAGCGCCATCAGATTGTCGGCCCAGCCCGAAAGCGCCGCGCTATCGAGCGGATCGCGCGCCAGAGGCGTGTTGTAGATGGCGTCCACCTCGTCGCTGCGTTTCTGCAGAGAAAGGAAGCGGGCCTTTCCGAGCAGGATCTCGCGCGTCTGCGGAGCCCGATCATATGAGGAGAGAAATTCATCCATGCGCCCCAGCCTGTAGAGAAGGCTGTTGTAGGCCTTGTGCAGTTGCGCGTCGGTGGGGTTGCGATCCAGAAGCTTCCGGTACAGAACCAGGCAATCTTCGTGGCGCCCCAGCTGGTAAAGCCGGTCGATGCGTCGCTGATCCAGGTCAGGCAAATCTGGCGCCAGTGCCTGGGTACGCTCCAGGCTTTCCAGGGCTTCGGCGTGGCGGTTCTGGCTGCTGAGCAGAATGGCGAGGTTGTTGTGGATGGCGGCTTCGGTCCTCCTGTCCTTCACGTGGAGCAAGGCGCGCCGCAGCGGGGCCTCGGCTTCCGCAACTTGGCCCATTTCCACCAGCACCGAGCTGAGAGCGACATAGCCATCGACATTGTTTGGCTGAAGGCGAAGCAGTTTGCGGTACGTGTCCTGCGCCTCCGCCAACTGTCCCAGCTTTCGCTGCGCCTGCCCCAGGGCTAGATAGATGTCGGTAATGCTCGGTTCCAGCCTGATCGCCGCCTGAAAGGCGGATGCGGCTTCGGCAAATTGGTTCATTCCCGCCAGTGCCTTGCCGTGAAGAAAAGCAAACCGCACTTCACGGGGATGAAGCGCCCGGGCCCGTTCGAACATCGGCGCAGCTTCGGAAAAACGCCCCTGTTGCAGCCTTATGGCCCCGACCAGCGGCACAAGCTCGTCACTCATCACGGGCGCCAGCAAGGGCCGCACGATCTCATCGGCCGCCGCAAGCTTGCCGGATTGCAGCAATTGCCAAGCCAAAGCGACAGATTGATTGATGGTCTGGACGTTCGCGATCACATATTTCCCCCCTCGGCTCAGCCCCAAGCCTAGTCCATTTTCGATCCTTGTCTGCGGGACGGAATCGTGGGACTCAGGGTTTCTCTATAACAATCATCTGTCTACAGTATACAATTCGCGGTGCATTTCCCGGCGCCGCCCGTGCTCCGGCTAAATCATTACAAGAAATTCATGTAGTGACTCCGGGCGCGCGCACGCGAAATACCGCACCGCAACCGCCGCACCGGTGATGCCGGCTTTCCGGACGATGCAAGTCCCTTTGCGCATGGCCCTATCATGTGTGAGGTCCGATCTTGTGCGCCGCCGAAATGGACAAACTGTCAGCGCATCCATTGCGTGCATTTGGGGTTGGCGATTTAGGACGTGTACGGACTATTGCCTCGCGCACGCGGAAAGTCTCTTGACGCAGCAAGGACTTTGGCGGCGAGATTGCGATAAGAACATAAATAAAAATACATCGGGAGAGTTCTTAACAAAAACAATCAATCGCCCGGGGGGGCCCATGGAAAATCTTTGCAAGAAGCTCATGTTGGGCGGCTCGATGGCTGCCATAATGGCCGGCATATCCGCAGCCGCTCAAGCACAAGATCAGACCGAAAGCGTAACGGTTTCCGCATCCCGCATTCAGATCCAGGGTTATGAGGCGCCCACACCGGTCACCGTGATCGGCGTCGAACAGCTGAACCGCGACGCCAAGGTGGATATCGGCGATGCCATCCGCGAACTTCCCTCCGTCGGCGGCAGAGGCGACTCGCCGAGCAATGGCGCGCACTCCGGTAACGCCTCGCAAGGCGACGCCGGTATCGACACCATCGATCTACGCGGCCTTGGCGTTGTGCGTACCCTGATCCTGTTCGACGGCCAGCGTGTCGTCACCTCCAACCCCAACTCAGGCGGTCCGCCG
>Ga0193753_10001091_pt1 | contig 24043 bp, 21 predicted proteins | sample H1c2metaG_FD_144925 | JGI IMG/M metagenome (GOLD analysis project Ga0193753, IMG submission 144925) | Soil microbial communities from a riparian zone of the East river system, Colorado, United States - H1c2 | ecosystem: Environmental > Terrestrial > Soil > Riparian zone | place: USA: East... | reverse complement strand
CCATTGCGGGTTGGAAGGGCATCAACGAGTCGGACATGATCCTGGCGCTCGATCCGACAACCGCGGTCATCGACCCGTTCTTCGAGTCGACCACGGTCAACATCCGCTGCGACATCATCGAACCGGCGACCATGCAGGGCTATGAGCGCGATCCGCGCTCGCTCGGCCGGCGCGCCGAGGCCTATCTGAAATCCACCGGCATCGCCGACGGCGCGCTGTTCGGTCCCGAAAACGAATTCTTCATCTTCGACAGCGTGCGCTGGAACAGCGGCCTAAACGAATCGTCGTACGCCATCGACTCCGTGCAAGGCGCGTGGAACAGCAACACGCTTTACCCTGACGGCAACAAGGGACATCGCCCCGGCCTGAAGGGCGGCTATTTCCCGGTTCCCCCGGTCGATGCGTTCCAGGACATCCGCTCGGCGATGTGCGATGCCCTCGAAGAAATGGGCCTCAAAGTCGAAGTGCACCACCACGAAGTCGCCACGGGCGGCCAGTGCGAAATCGGCGTGGGTCCCGGCGGCCTCGTGAAAAAGGCCGACGAAGTGCAGATCCTCAAGTACGCCATCCACAACGTGGCGCACAGCTACGGCAAGACGGCCACCTTCATGCCGAAGCCTCTCGTGGGCGACAACGGCTCGGGCATGCACGTGCACCAGTCGCTGCAGAAAGCCGGTGTCGCGCTGTTCGCGGGTGACAAGTACGGCGGCCTCTCCGACACGGCGCTCTACTACATCGGCGGCATCATCAAGCATGCCAAGGCCATCAATGCGTTCACGAACCCGGGCACCAACTCTTATAAACGCCTGGTCCCCGGCTTCGAAGCGCCGGTGATGCTCGCGTACTCCGCGCGCAACCGTTCGGCGTCGATCCGCATTCCGTGGGTTTCGAACCCGAAGGCGCGACGCATCGAAGTGCGCTTCCCGGATTCGGCCGCGAATCCGTACTTTGCCTTTGCCGCCATGATGATGGCCGGCCTCGACGGCATTCAGAACAAGATCCATCCGGGCGAACCGGCCGACAAGGATCTGTACGACCTCGAGCCGGAAGAAGCGAAGCACATCCCGACGGTGTGCCACTCGCTCGACATGGCTCTGGAGCACCTCGACAAGGACCGCGAGTTCCTGACCCGGGGTGGCGTGTTCACCAACGACGTGATCGATGCTTACATCGGCTTGAAGACACAGGAAGTCACGCGCTTCCGCATGTCCACTCATCCGATCGAGTTCGACATGTACTACAGCTGTTGAGGGTCGCGTGAGGCGGAGGCAGGCCTCGGTAGTGGCGGAAGCGGGCAAAGGCCCGTCGAACGCGCCCGCCAGCCTGCCAGCCTCGCGATTCATCGAAAAACGGGCGGCGGCGTCATCCGGGCGCCGCCGTTCGAATTTGTGGGCTGTGTTTTGGCCTGGTTCAGCTGCAGGGTTTATGCTCGGCTCCCATGAAGCGCCAGTCTCTTGTCCTTTTGCTCGGGTCGCTCTGCGCGGTGTCGGCTGCGCTGGCCACCACTTACGTGCGTGTGGAGAAAGACGGCACGAAAACCTATTCCGACCGGCCGATTCCGGGCGGCCAGCCCGTCGAATTGCAGCCGGCCCAGACCTACAGCACGCCTCGGTCGGCCGTGAGCACGGACCCGCTACGCCCTCGCGAGCAGCAACTGCTCCAGCAGACCGACGACTTCCGCTACGAGAGCTGCGCTGTCTCTCCGGAAAACGATTCGACACTGCAGAACCCGGGCAACGTGACCATTTCGGTGTCCCCCAGCCCACCACTGCGCGATGGGGACGTTCTCACGATGACAGTCGACGGTGCGCCGGTGGACGGAGCCTCGCTGAGCTACACCATGACACCCGTGAATCGCGGGTCGCATACGGTGGGGATAAACATAGCGAACACCTTTGGGGCGGTGGTCTGCAGCAACACTTCCGTGTTCCACGTGATCCAGCCCGGCGTGAATTCTCCCGCGCGCCAAAGCCCCCCGCCGCGCCCCCGCCCGCCGCCGCGGCCCACGCCGCACTAACTACCGCATGCACGGCCGGGGGCCTGCATGGCGGTTGAACACTTCCTTCCGTCCGCGATAGCTCATTTCGAGCCCGCCGATCTCATCGGCGCGCTCACCACGGGCATCGTGATGCTCGATTCGGATCTGTGCGTGGTGTATGCCAACGTTGCCGCGCAGGATCTGCTGGCCGTGAGCGTGAACCAGGCGCGCGGCAAACCCTTTCTCTCGCTGGTGCTCGAAGTCGATTCGCTGGGCGTGCTCATGCGCCGCGCGGTCGAGAGCGGCGAAACGCTCTCCGAGCGCGAGCTCTCCGTGCAGACCGGTCCGCTCGGCCGAGAGCATCGTGTCGTCGACATCACGATGACGCCACTCGACAGCGAGTTCGATCGCAAATACCTGTTGCTGGAAATTGCCGATGCCACGCAGCGCCAGCGCATCACGCGCGAGAACGAGCTGATCTCGCGTCTCGACAGCAGCCGCCAGATGGTTCGGCAGCTGGCGCACGAGATCAAGAATCCACTCGGTGGATTGCGCGGCGCCGCGCAGCTGCTCGAGCGCGAGTTGCACGAACATCTGCGCGAGTACACCGGCATCATCATCAGCGAAGCGGATCGCCTGACCGCGCTCGTCGATTCCATGATCGGGCCGGCGCGCGCGCCGCAGAAGGCGCTGATCAACGTGCACGAGCTGTGCGAACACGTATACCGGCTGCTGCGCAGCGAAGCGCGCGGCGGCGTGCTCGTGGAACGCGACTACGACCCGAGCCTGCCGAGTGCCGAGGTCGACGCCAACCAGATCATCCAGGCTTTACTCAACGTCGGCCGCAACGCGCTGCTGGCGATCGGTGAACGTGGCCGCATCATCATCCGTACGCGGATCGCCGCCAACGTGAACATCGGCACGACACGCTACAAGCTCGCGGCCAGTCTCCAGGTGGAGGACAACGGTCCCGGCGTACCACCCGACATTGCAGACACCATATTTTTCCCGCTGGTCACCGGCCGCGCCAACGGTACGGGACTCGGCCTCGCGGTCTCACAGGACCTCGTGACGCGCCACGGCGGCCTCATTGAATTTGAAAGCAAGCCAGGGCGCACGGTGTTCAACATCCTGTTGCCCCTACCGGAGAACGCATGAGCGTCGATCCCTCGTATATGCATACCACGCCACCGCCCACCGCTTCCCTGCCCGCCCTGCGGGTATGGCTGGTGGAAGACGATGCCTCCATCCGCTGGGTGCTCGAGCGCGCATTGCGCGCGAGCGGCATGGTTCCGCGCGCCTTCGACTCCGCCGAGCCCGCGCTGGCGGCCTTGCGCGGTGATGCGCCCGACGTGCTGCTCACGGACATCCGCATGCCGGGTACCTCGGGCATCGACCTGTTGCGCGAGGTGCGTATCGCTCACCCGACGCTGCCGGTGATCGTCATGACGGCGCACTCGGATCTTCCGAGCGCGGTGTCCGCCTACGAGGGCGGCGCCTTCGAATATCTGCCCAAGCCCTTCGACATCGACCAGGCCGTCGAGCTGGTGCGCCGCGCCGGCCAGACCGCGCGCAAGGGCGACGAAGTCCCGACGCAGACACCGGAAATTCCAGAGTTGTTAGGCAGGGCGCCCGCCATGCAGCAGGTGTTCCGCGCCATCGGCAGGCTGTCGCGCTCGAGCGTAGCCGTGCTCATCACGGGCGAGTCCGGGACCGGCAAAGAACTGGTCGCGCGCGCATTGCACGAGCACAGCCCGCGCCAGGCGAAGCCGTTCGTGGCGTTGAACACCTCGGCAATTCCCGCGGAGCTGCTCGAGTCCGAGTTGTTTGGACATGAAAAAGGCTCGTTCACCGGCGCCGATACGCAGCGCCGTGGCCGCTTCGAACAGGCCAATGGCGGCACGCTGTTCCTCGACGAAATCGGTGACATGTCGACTCCGTTGCAGACGCGATTGTTGCGCGTACTGGCGGAAGGCGAGTTCTACCGCGTGGGCGGGCAGACGCCCATCAAGGTGGACGTGCGCGTCATTGCCGCCACGCACCAGAATCTCGAGGAGCGCGTCGAGCGCGGCATCTTCCGCGAAGATCTCTATCACCGTCTCAACGTAATCCGCATCGAGCTGCCGCCGCTGCGTTCGCGCACCGAGGACGTGCCCGACTTGCTGGCGCACTACCTGCGCCAGGCGTCCGCGGAGCTCGGCACCGAGACCAAGTCGCTGGCGCCCATCACGCTCGAGCGGCTGCAGGCCTATCGCTGGCCGGGCAACGTGCGCGAACTCGTGAACCTCTGCCGGCGCCTTACCGCACTCGCACCGGGTAGTGAGATTCACCTGGAAGATCTGCCTTCGGAAATGCACATCGTCACGCCTGCGGCGCAGACCGACTGGGCTGCCGCGCTGACGCTGTGGGCAAAAGCGCAGCCGCACGACGGCACCGTGGCCTGGCTCGACCAGGCGCTGCCGGAGTTCGAACGCGTGCTCATCCGCGTGGCGCTCAATCGCACGCACGGGCACCGCCAGGAAGCCGCGCGCGTACTCGGTTGGGGACGCAACACGCTGACCCGCAAGCTCAAGGAGCTCGGGATGGCGGACGACGAGTCACTGCCATAAGAGTGTAGGGACAGGTCGTCTCGCCCTGTCCCTACTCAAGAAGCGCAGGTTGGACAGGTCGTCTTCGCCCTGTCCCTACTCAACAAGCGCTGCTCACCCCCGGGGACAAATCCGCCCCGAGAGGGACATCACGTTTTGCGGCCGGGTCATTGCGAGATTGATAGCGCTAACTTCCCGGTTTTTTTACCGCTTTTTTATGAGGTTTCGTCTTACGGGGTGACATAACCGGAGCGGCGCGTGATTGCCGTCGCGAATCGGAAACGCCTTTGTTTCCAGTGTCCCGGGCTTGTTCCATTCTTTGTCCCTATCAGGGTTCCGGACAAAATTTCTTTGGTCCGGCGAAGAGAGGAAACATGCAAGAAATCGTCGTCCAGGCTACCAAGTACCCGGAAATCGTCGTTCAGGGTCAGCGCTACGACTACACGTCAGACATCGTTCTGATCGTTGTGGGCGTCGTTGCTGCCGCTGCATTCATCTGGCGCTACACGGTGGCGCGCCGGGGCAAGGATTGATCCTTGAAAGTCACTCGCTGCGTACGGCCTGATTGTCCCGTCAGTCCGTGCGCAGCGAGCCAACCAGTTCGGCAATGCTGCGCAGGTTGTTGAGCTTGAGATAGTCCGCCACGCCCGCGTTGATCTTGCGGCACAGAAGCGGATCGTAAAAAAGAGCAGTTCCGAGGCCCACGGTCGTGGCGCCTGCAATCATGAACTCGAGTGCGTCATTCACCGTGGTGATTCCACCCTGGCCAATGATCGGCACGTTGTGTTTCCGCGCCACTTCGTACACCTGGTGAACCTTCAGCAGCGCGATCGGCTTGATCGCGGGCCCTGACAATCCGCCCTGGATGTTGCCGATGACCGGCCGCCGCGACTTTACGTCGATGGCCATGCCCATGATGGTGTTGATCACCGCGAGCCCGTCGGAGCCGGCCTCGATGCAGCGGCGCGCATTCTCCTTGATGTCGGTCTGGTTCGGCGACAGCTTGGTGATGATGGGTTTGTTAGTCGCCTTGCGGCAGGCTTCGACCACTTTCGCCGACATGTCCGGGTAGTTGCCGAAGGCCACGCCGCCTTCTTTCACGTTCGGACAGGAGATGTTGATCTCGATGGCGTCGATGGGCGAATCGTCGAAGCGGCGCGTGACCTCGGCGTATTCCTCGATGGTCGAGCCCGACACGTTTGCGAAGAAACGCGTCTCGCTGAAATCGAGCGTCGGCAGGATTTTCCTGACCACGTGCTCCGCGCCGGGATTCTGCAAGCCGATCGCATTCAGCATTCCCGAGGGCGTTTCGTACACGCGGTGCGGCCGGTTGCCGAGCCGCGGACTGCCGGTGGTGCCCTTGAGCACGATGGCGCCCACGTCGCGATTCGAGAACCCGTCGACGCGCGTGTATTCCTCACCGAAACCCACGCAACCCGACAGCAGCACGATGGGGGAGTTCAACTGCATGCCGCAAAATTCGGTCAGCAGCGGATTGTTTACGTTCTCTGGAGCGGCAGCCATGGCGCGCATTGTACGATGCGCGCCCCATGCAGACCTTAGCCTTGGTTTTAGCCATCCTCGCCGCCGCCACAACCGCCGCCGAGCCCCCCGCGTCTCCCGCGATTCCCGCGGGCGCGCCCACGCCGCAATTCACGGCCTCGGATGAAATTCCGGACCGCCCCGGGTACGACGACGCGTTCGCGCTCTACGAACTCAAGCTGGGCGGCGAGGCGCTGTCCCCGGCCGACCAGGTCACCCGCTGGCACGACGAGCTGAAAGCCGGACGCGCGCGCGCCGGTGCCCTGGTGGGCGCCCAGCAGACCTACCTCGCCCTGACCGCCAGCGATTGCGCCGCGGCGCGCGACGCGCTCACTCGCGCGGACGAGCTGGGCAGCGACCAGGCTTCGTGGCAGCTCGCTCAGCTCGCAGAGAACCGCAGTTGCGGCGAGCCCGATGTCGCCGCGTTGGAGCGTTGGCTCAAGAAAGCGGTGACGCTCGATTACCTTGCCGCCGTGCAACGCTTGATCGAGGTGTATTCGCCGGCCGGCCTGAAGACCGATCCGGTGCAGCAGTACGTGTACGCGCGCGTGGCCGGTGGCTATTGGGAAGCGGTCTACGGCAAGGAAGGCAACCCCGGCAGCCGTGCCGGGTTCGACATGGCCGCGCTGCAGGAAATGGAAAAAACGCTGTCCGCGCCCGATCGCAAGCGCGCCGAAACGGAGGCGACGCAAGTGCTCACGCAGATGTTGAAGCGGCACGACCGCTTCTCGCCGTCGCGCCCGCAGGAATTCAGCCGCGGCGGAAAAGCCGCGAAGTCATCGAGTGGCTGGGGCTACGTGGCCTACGTACTCGACTACCACCACGAGTGCGCCTGGAACCTCGCCGGCAATTGCCGCGGCGCGCAGCGCCTGTCATTCCTCGACATAGTCAATAACGACAAGGACTTCATGTCCTGCAAGGCGGAACTGAAGTCGAAGGATTTCGTTACGGCCAAGGTGATCAGTCTGTCGCGCGAAGTGCTCGTGGGCCCCAAGGCCACGCGCCGACTGGTGTTAGGCGACATCTACGATCAACCTGACAAGGCTTCGATGGCCGTCGCCTGCACCGCCATTTCGAAACTGGCGGATAACGCGGCTGCGGGCCGGTGCCGCGCGCGCCTGGAAGGCACGATCGACGCGCAGCAGTTCTATCCCGCTTCGGCCAAGAATGCGGGGATCGAAGGTGATGCGGTGGTGCGTTTCTGGGTGCCGCCGGGAAGCAACGTGCCGGCCGATGCGGAAATCGTGCGCTCCAGCGGATACCCGGCGCTCGACGACGCGGCCATCAATACGATCAGCAGCGGCAAGTTCACGAAAGATTGCGATTACGGCCTTTCGAGTATCCGCATTGCGTTCAAGCTGCAGGACTGACGCAGCGCTTCGCCGAATCGATGTTTCACGTCGTCATCTTCGAACCGGAGATACCGCCGAACACGGGCAACCTGATCCGCCTGGCGGCCAACACCGGCTGCCAGCTGCATCTCATCAAACCGCTCGGGTTCCGGCTCGATCGCAAGTCGGTGCGCCGCGCCGGCCTCGACTATGACGAGTTGGCCACCGTTCAAGTCCACGAGGACTTCGCCGCGGCGCGCGCGGCAATTCCTGGGCGCTGGTTTGCGATCGAGACCGGAAGCACACGTCGCCACGTCGACGCGCGGTTCGAGCCGGGTGACGCGCTGTTGTTTGGCTCGGAGCGCCGGGGCCTGCCGGCTGCAGTGCTGGCGCAGATCGACCCCTTGAACGTGCTCTCCCTGCCGATGCTCCCCGGCAATCGCAGCCTCAATCTTGCGAACGCCGCGGCCGTTGCGGTGTACGAGGCGTGGCGCCAGGCCGGATTCCCGGGCACCGCCTGATTCGTCAAAAATGCGTCGCCAAAAAAACGGCCCCGCTCTCGCGGGGCCGCGGTATCGCCACAACCAACTATTCCAGCTCGAGTGGATTGTTGAACAGCTCCGGCAACCGGATGCTGCCGTGCCCGCGCTGCGGGAACCCTTGAGCGGCAGTGTTTCCAGGATCCAGGTTCGAGGCCGTATCGTCCGGCGGGAACAGGACCAGGGAATCCAGGAACGCCAGCACCGCGATCCTGTTGGTCTCCGGCAGCGCCGCGAACGCGTTGCGTGACGCGGCCGCCTCGCCACCGTGCCGCAGGATCACCTCGCGCAGGTTGATGCTGCGTCCGTCGTGCCCATACGGCGGCGTGCTGCCGACGAATGACGACGGTTCCGTCATGAACTGTGTGGTGAGCGTGCCGTCGTAGTTGCGCTCGTAGAACGCCGGCCCGAGGTCGTGCCGCTTCATGTCCGCGTAGAAGTTGCGCACCATGAACGAGCTGCGGTTCGGCACCTTGATGGTCGGATGACCGGAACCGTCGTCATTCTCCGAGATGAGCAGCGAAGCCACCGAGAACATGTCGTTGAAGATGCCTCGCGCGGGGTCGTACGAGGTCTCCACGTCCGCGATCCGGCGATCGCGATTGATCACTAGATTCGGAATGTGGCAGGCGGCGCATCCCATCTGCACCAGCAGGTTCTGGCCGATCTGCGCGGTATTGGTGTGCTGATACTCTCCCGGCTTGAAATAGTTGAATAGATAGAACTCCATGAAGTCGACCAGCGAGGTCGGGATCTCGTTGAACTTGCCATCGAGGTCCTGATCTTCGGTCGCGTTCCTGACCTTGCTGGGTTTGACGAGATCGGTGGCGCCATTCAGCACCATGCCGGTGGGTGTCACGACTCTTGCCCCGGCCGCCGCCTGCGTGGTCAGCGGATCCACGGCCTGCAGACCCATCTCGTCGTTGAACGCGCCGATCACGAATTCGCGAATCGAGGTCGTGTCGCCCTGCGCGAAGAACGGGCGAACGCGCAGATCCTTGTTCACGCCCACCACACCGTTGGTGTCCACGGTGCCATTCGGCATTGCGCGGATCGAACCATAAGTGATGCCCTTGCTCGAGAGCGTGCGCGTGATCGTCTGGTTACTGCTCCGGGCCTGGTTGATCGCGTTCTGCCGCTGGTCTCGCAGTTCGCCGGTGATCTCATCCGCGAGCATCTCCTGCAGCCCGAGACCGAACAGGTGCGGTGCGTCGCGGCTGTCGGGCTTGGTCGCCACGTCGCCGCCAAACCCCGCCGAGCCGCGCGGGCGGCCGTGGCAGCCCGCACAACTATCTATCAGTCCGGCGCCAATCGCGGGCATTGCATGGATGTTGCCGATGCCATCCTGGGCACGCGGTCCCAGCCCCTGCGCGTCCGTGAATTTCCTTTGAAACAACTGGCGACCGCGCCGGACGGCGCGCGCGGGGTCGCGCAGCATGATGAACGTCGAGGTGTTCGGCGTCGTTGAATTGCCAACGCCGGCTCCTATCTGCTGTTCGAGCGATTTGACTATTCCTGCTCCCTCCGTGTTCGGTGTCTGGGTGAGATCCGTGAGTTGTGCCTGGGCGAGCTCCGTGCAGCACATGGCCGCAAGGAGAACAACTGGCATCGCGAGATGCCGCCTCCGATTGATCGACATTTGATACTCCCTCCGCCACTGCCATGTGGCGCTTTGCGCAATTCCATGCCTAACTACTCTGCTTCGTGCAGTGCAAACCCTTAGTGCAGCGCAGAGCCTACGGGTGGTGCGCGGCGAGTCCATAGATCCAATGATTGCGGCGGGGGAGGCAATGCCGCCGGGCGTGAAAATGTTCCCGCGGATGCCGCACGCGGCGTGTCAGGAAATGTCCCGCACGGCCCACCGGATGGCGCGCGCAGCGGCGCGGCAGGCGATCAGGTCGATGGCAGCCGCACCCCGGATGTCCGGGGCGATTCGTTGGCGTCCCACCCGCGCTTCGCACGGCGGGTTCGGCCGGACCTCGTCACGAGACCAGGGCCGCGCGCTGACGCGCACTAGCTAGATCCGCGTTTGCGACCAGGATCCTTGCGGCGTTACTCCACTTCGGGGCGGATGGGCCGGGTCATCAGATCTTTCACCACGTCTTTCGCGGGTTCGTTTTCATACAAAACTCGATAGATGCCGGCGACGATCGGCATGTCGACCTTCTCTCGCAAAGCGACTCGATGCACGGCGCGCGCAGCGGAGTAGCCCTCGACGACCTGGCCGATTTCCTTCAACGCTTCCTCGACGCTCTTGCCGCTGGCCAGCGCCAGCCCGAAACGGCGATTGCGTGATTGATTGTCGGTGCTGGTCAACACCAGGTCCCCCAGGCCCGCGAGCCCCATGAAGGTTTCCGCCTGTGCGCCGAGCGCCACGCCGAGGCGCATGACTTCCGACAGGCCGCGCGTGATCAACGCGATGCGCGTGTTCGCTCCGAAGCCCAAACCGTCGGAGAGCCCGGCCCCCACGGCGAGCACGTTCTTCACCGCGCCGCCGACTTCCACGCCGACGATGTCGGTGGAGGTATAGGCGCGAAAGTTCGAAGCATGCAGGCTCTTGGCGAGCTGCGCGGCAAAGTCCGCATCGGGCGAGGCGATGGTCATGGCGGTCGGCAGGCCCATGCCCACTTCGCGCGCGAACGTCGGGCCCGAGAGCACGGCCACCGGGTAGCGGTCGCCGAATACCTCGTAGGCCACCTGGTGCGGTAGTTTGCCCGTGTCGAGCTCGAACCCCTTGGTCGCCCAGGCGAGACGCGCGTCGCGCGCCAGCAGCGGCTTGAGCTGCGTGAGCAAGGCGCGCAGCGAGTGGCTGGGAACGGCAACGATGATTGCCACGGCGCTCTTCACCGCCGCGGAGAGCTCAGTGTGGATCTCGATGGCGTCGGGAAACCGCGCTTCCGGTAGATAGCGGCGGTTGTGCCGCGCGAGCGACATCTGCGCGGCATCGGCCGCATTCCGGCACCACAAGCGCGTCGGATGCCCGGCACGGGCGAACTGGATGGCGAGAGCCGTGCCCCAGGAACCGGCGCCGAGGACAGCGACGGGTTCGTGAGCGATGTCGTTGCCGGCCAAGGGGTATTTCGACGAAGGGAGGCGTGTTCCCACGCCTCCCTTCGTAGACGTCAGTTGGCCGGGCCCTGCGTGCCAGCCTGCGCGGCGGCCTGCTGCAGTCCGCGCGCGAACAGCTGGTCGAAGTCCACCGGTGGCAGAACGAAGTTCGGGAAGCCACCTTGCGTCACGAGTTGCGACACGGCCACGCGAGCGTACGGGAACAGCACGTTCGGGCAGATAGTGCCGATGGCGCGGCGGTGGTCTTCGGCGGTGAGGCCGCGCATCGCGAACAGGCCAGCCTGCTTCACTTCGACCAGGAACGCCGTGACCTCGCCCTGCTTCGCGCCCACCGTCACGGTCAGCACGACTTCGTTGAGTTCGGGCGTGATGATGTTGGCCGTCGTGTTGATGTCCAGCGAGATCTGGGGGCTCCAGTTGCCGTCGATACGCGGACCCTTCGGTGCTTCGTACGAGCAGTCCTTGAGGTACACGGACTGGATCGCGAGCATCGGGCCGTTCGGGTTTTCATTCGCCGCGGGAGCGGTCTGGTTTTCCATGATCAATTTCCTTGCTTGAATCTATCTGGTGAAAGAGCTCAGCGGCCTAACAACGCGTCGAGTTTGCCTTCCTTCTCGAGAGCCAGCAGATCGTCGCTGCCGCCCACGTGGTGGTCGCCGATGAAAATCTGCGGCACGGAAGTCCGGCCGCTGCGGTTGCGCATCTCGGCCCGCTTTTCGGGTGCCGATTCGACGTCGATTTCCTGGAGCGTCACGTTCTTGGAGCCGAGCAGCTTGCGCGCACGATCGCAGTAAGGACACCAGCTCGTGGTGTACATGATGACGGTCGCGCTCATCACGCCGCCTTGGTGACCGGCAGCTGTTCGGCGCGCCAGCCGGCGAAACCGCCGCGCAGCGAGAAGGCCTTGGTAAATCCCTGGTGGTTGAGCTGGCGCACCGCCGCAGCCGCCAGCGAGCCGGACTCGTCGTACACGATGACGGGCTTTTCCTTGAAGCGCTTGTAGTTGTCGCCGGCGGTCAGGATCTGGTCGGAAGACAGTTGCTTGGCGCCGTTCACATGTCCCAGCGCGAATTCCTCGGGCTTGCGGATATCGAGCACCAGGGCGCCCTGGTTCATGAGCCGGATGAGGTCCTGCGACGAAATCGCGGCGAAACCCGAGGCGCGAACGCGTGATTCGTAGACGACCAGCACCACCAGCGCCAGCACCGCCGACGCTGCCATGAGAGGGTGATGAGTCACGTATTCGATCAGACGTTCCATGAGCCCACGAAGCCCCGGGGGGCGCGAAAAAGGGAGCGCATTATACCGGCACGCGCTGTTTTCGCTGATTTTCAGCGGGGCGGGGCTAGGTAGCGGGTGAGGCTGAAAATTTCCTAGTCAGCTCCGCGACGTCTTCCAGTGACGGACGTGATCGCAGAATCCCGCTTCGATCGCCGCGGTGATGCGAAGCGACTGGTGGATGCGGCCAAAGTTGTAATACATAAAACGCCGGGCCACGGCATAGAAGTCGTTCCGACCTCTGAAACCACACATCAGTCGCGTGAACCGTCGCGTCGATATGGGCTTGGTCAGGTTCTGGCGTTCGACATGTGACGTCCACACATGGTCTAAAAAGAGTTGCCATTGACCTTCCCGACTTAAATTCGACGCAATGGACGCAATGGACGCAATGGGCGAGCCGTAGTGCCGCTGGCTCTCGTTAGTAGTCTTGCAGCGCTTGTATGCGCTGGGATCGTGATGACGTCGAGTTTTTAGAGCTCAAAATCTTGCTCAAAGCCCCGAACCTGTGGATAAGTTGCCACCTGCCCCGACATCAGGGGCAGGTGGCAGACAAATCGTGAAGTTTATGGAAAGGGCACCCCGGGAGAGATTTGAACTCCCGACCTGCAGGCTACGAAACCGCTGCTCTATCCAACTGAGCTACCGGGGCAAAACTCCGAATAGCTCGGGACAGTCGTCACGAGATGATTGCTAGCCAATTTCTGCTCCTTGCTGCCTCCCTAGGCAGGGTTAACTCGCTCAGTTGTTGAAAAGAACCCTGGACGCTCCAACGTCCGGGGTTCTCGCTTTTTGGGCCAACCTGCATAGGGTCCAGCCACCCAATTTCACATCGCTTACGAACTTGTCTTTCTCCCTTGAGAGGTACGAAGACAAGTTCGAATACGGGTTTTTGCCCTCGAGAATCACGCCGTGCTTTCGCATCTCCGGCAGCAGTTCGCGCGCAACTCTCCTCTTACCATCGCTAAGCACGCTTTCGGCAGCCGCAATAATTCGCTCTCGAAGCGTCTGCATTTCTGAAGGGCGAACCGCCAGCTGGGAACTCAGCCTTGCAACTTCGGCGCTGATCGGCACCGAAACTTCAAGTCGATGCTTGTCCGCAAGGCGGAGCAATTCTTCTAGTTCGGCGATGTCTTTCTGCCGTTCCTCGATTTCGCGTTTTTTGCGTGCAATCGCATCTATAACTTGGTCGTGCATAGGCACCTCCGAATTGGCGCGCATTTTACAACGGTCTTGCACCAATTCTCAAAGGGGATATGTGTGGATAATTCTGTGGATTAACTGTTAATAATAGTTGCATAAGTGGTTGTTTAAAAAGAATTATGCGGCATCTGAGTTTATATACAGCTGTATATATCCTGGCGTGCTATAGCCACCTCTATGAGTAGTGGTCCTTGCCTATGTAATTGAACGGGTTCACATTTTTTGTATATCTGATGTATATACTGCGTACTTCTCAGGTAATGACATCCGACAGCGTGCCGATATACATCTCTGAGAAAGTGAAGGCCAAACTCATCCTTGAGCACAATGTTACTCAGGAGGAAGTTGATCAATGCTTCGCCAATCGAGAGGGCAGGTTTTTATTCGATCGCCGACCGGAACATATTAGCGATCCGCTTACTCAGTGGTTTGTCGCTGATACAAACAAGCTTCGAAAACTGAAAGTGTGTTTTATTGCGAGAAAGGTAGCTGACGAATCTGGCGCTACAACAACAAGAATAGATATTCGTACCGCGTATGACGCCAATCCGGTGGAGCTTGAAATTTACGCGCGGCACGGAACATGAGGAGAAGGCACATGGCAGCAACGGAGAAATTAGTGAAGGAAGTTGAAGTTTCCATGGATCCTTGGGAAACGGGCGAGCTTGGACGCAGCGATGAGCACGTAGGCGTCTCGTCGGCTGAGTTAGAAAAGGAGGTTGATTTAGCCCTGGAACTTCAAATGATTTCTGTGCGCCTGCCGCAGCACCTGATTAAGGATTTGAAGTTCATTGCCGACTACAGGGCAATCGGCTATCAGCCGTTAATTCGAGACGTTCTTTTGCGCTGGGTGCGCTTGGAGATGTCTCAGATTGCGCACGAACTGAAAGAGCGCGTAGAAGTTAAGGCGACAATTGAGGCCGCCGGCCTACCTACTAAGAAGGCCGCCTGCGGATAACTGTGTGCGGTAAATATCTGAGGAGGCCGGGCTAGCCCCGGCTTTCTTTTTTAAATAGGGCTTCTTCAACTTGGCCGAAGTTGCCTTATTCGCAATCTACGGTCGCGTTGATGGTGTATGCGATGCAGCTCGTGCTGCGCCACAGTTCAGGCCGCCGTCTCGTCCTAGTGTCGCGGCGTTAGGGTCCTTGCTCCTAATTCGCCTTGGGCAGCTTGCGTTGCTAGGACGCTTGCCTGAGCGTTGAGCATGGCCCGAGCGTCTTGCTAGGCTGTCTTTTCCGCCCAATCCAAACTCCCCCACTATCCGGGCCGCCTCCCTAGAATATGCCCATGACGATTTTCTCAAGCCGGCAGCGCCGGCCCCGGTCCGGACGAAGAACACTCGGGCCGCTGTTCCTGGTGTTGTGCCTGGCGGCGGCCGTCTCGGCCGCCGACGACCCGAATCCAGCCAAGGCGGAGGCCGAGCTGAAGGCGGTGCGTTCGCAGATCGAGAAGATGCAGGCGGAACTGGAGCGTGACGCTGGCCGCCGCGACAAGATCACGCGCGAGCTCGAGGAATCCGAAAAGACGGTCAGCGGCGCACGAGGCGAACTGGACAAGCTGCGGCGCGAACGCGCCGTGCACACCGCCCGCCGTGCCGAACTTGCCGCGGCGCGCCGCAACGAGGAAGCCGTGCTGGGCGACCGTCGCGCGGCGCTCGCCGGCCAGATCCGCGCCGCCTCCATGATCGGCCAGGAAGAGCCGCTCAAACTACTGCTCAACCAGCGCGATCCGGCGCAGACGGGCCGGGTTCTCACGTATTACCAGTATTTCGGCCGCGCGCGCGCGAGCCAGATCGCCGCCATCAATTCGCACATAGCCGAGCTGGCCACGCTCGATGCAGGGCTTGCCGAGGAAGAAGCCCGCCTCGCGGCGCTCGAGGAAGAGCGAAAGGGCGAATTGTCGCGGCTGACGTCCGCGCGCGAGCGCCGGGGTCGCGCGCTGGTATCGCTGGAAACGGAGTCGAAGAACCGCACCCGCGAGCTGGCGCGGCTCAAGGACCAGCAGGGCGGCCTCGAGAAGCTGGTGCGTGAGCTGCGCCGCGCGCTGGAGCGCATCGACAAATTTCCGACCGACAGCAAGGACGCCTTCGCAAAGCTGCGCGGCAAGCTTTCGTGGCCCGTGGCCGGAAAGCTGCTGGCGTCGTTCGGGCAGATCCGCGCGGGCGGCGTCAAATGGGACGGCGTGCTCGTCTCCGGACCCCAGGGTGCTGCGGTGCGGGCCGTTTATCACGGTCGCGTCGTGTATGCCGACTGGCTTTCGGGCCTCGGGCTGCTCACCATCATCGACCACGGCGACGGGTATCTCAGCCTCTATGGCCACAACGAAAGGCTCTACAAGGAAGTGGGTGAAAGGGTGACCGCCGGGGACACCATCGCGACGGTCGGGGACTCGGGCGGGCGGTCCACGCCCGCGCTGTACTTCGAGATCCGCAAGGCGGGACGGCCCGTCGACCCCCGACCCTGGTTCAAAAGCGCGTCGCCTTAAGGGTAGACGGAAAAAACGCCAACTGCATCAACGCCATGCGAACGCTATTCGGCGATGGTCTCTAGTGCATGACCTTCGAAAACTCCATGGAGCCCTACGCGCAGCTGGTTCGCTCGTTGCTGCCGCGGGCTGCCTCCGTGAGCCTCTTCGACAACACCGGCAAGCTCCTGTGGAGCAGCGCGGCCAACACCAATCCCGACCTGTTCGCGCTGGTGCTGCAGGCCATCTCGCATATCGACGGCTCTCCCGGAAAGCAGGGCGATGGCGACGGCCAGCACTGCGCGCTGCCCGACGAAGTCCCCGCCTATCTATTCTGGCTGCGTGACGCCAGCGCCAATGTTGCCGCCATCGTCGCCGTGGTCTGCAACCGGCACAAGATCGACGCCGACGTCCTGCCGTTCTCGTATGTTCACGATCACCTGAAGCCGGCGCTCGAGCTGCTGCGCCGCGACCTGCTGGCGCGCGCCAACATTGACATGCTCAACGAGTCGCTGACCGCGCGCGACAAGGACCTCGAACTACTGCTGTCGGTCACCGGCAGCCACCCGACGGCCTCCGGCGCCGACGACCTGCAAAGTTTGTTAGCCAACGCGGCCGGGCACTTGAAGTGCGTGCTCGCCGGCATCGTCGTGCCCGACAAGGGCCTGGTGCTCACGCACCCGGAAACCGGCGACGCCACCATCCTCACGCGCACGCAGAAACAGTTGTTGGCCATCACGCAGACGCGCCGCGATCCGCTGGTCATCAACCGCATCGCGACGCAGGCCGGACAGGTGGCCATTCCGTATCGCATCCTCGCCTGTCCGCTGCGCCAGGGCAGCGGCCGCACGTCGGGCGTGCTGGCACTGTTCCGCAAGCTCGAAGCGCCGGAATTCGTCGGCCGCGACGTGCACCTCGCCGATCTGCTGTCGCGCCGGGTCGCGGCGAGCATCGAAACCAGTTACGACACGCTGTCCGGACTGCTGACGCGCGCCGCGCTCGAACAGCGCGTGAAGCTCATGCTCAGCGAAGGCGATCCGCGAGGACAGCGCTGGAGCCTGCTGTACGTGGACATCGACGAGCTGCACGTCATCAACGAAAACTTCGGCATGCACGTCGGCGACCAGGCCATCGCGCAGATCGGCGACCTGCTGCGCAAGCATCTGCCGCCGAATTCGGTGGCGGCGCGCATCTCCGGCGATCGCTTCGCGGTGGTCATGCCGTCGGACATCGACGAGGCCGCGATGTTCGGCGAAGGCCTGCGTGAAGGCGTCACGCGCCTGCACACCGTGGGCGTCGATGCGCGGTTCCGCCTGTCTATCAGCCTCGGCGTCACGCCGTACAGCGGCCGCGACAGCGATCTCGGCCGTTCGCTCGCCGAGGCCGAGTCCGCCTGCAAGGCGGCCAAGGATCGTGGCCGCAACCGGCTCGAATCCTTCCAGGAAAACGACGTCAGCATCATTCGCCGTTTCACCGACATCAACGTGGCCACCGACGTGCGCGCCGCGCTCGCGGAAAACCGGCTGCGGCTCGAAGCGCAGATGATCGTGCCGTTCACCGACGACGCGCACGCCAAGCCGCACTACGAACTGCTCTTGCGCATGCTCGATCCGGAGGGCAACACCATCGGTCCCGACCGCTTCCTGTCGGCGGCGCTGCGTTACCAGATGATGCCCACCATCGACCGCTGGGTGATCTCCACCGTCATCGAGCTGCTGCGTCCGCGCCGCGAGCTGCTGGCCAACGCGCCCGTGGTCTTCACCATCAACTTCTCCGGCCAGTCGCTCACCGACGAGGAATTTGCGGACTACGTCATCCGCAGCATCGAGACCAGCCGCATCAACCCGGCGGTGTTCTGCTTCGAGCTCACCGAAAGCGCGGCGGTCGCCAGCATGAAAGATGCACAGGCCCTGATGTCGCGCCTGCGCAAACTCGGCTGCGGTGTCGCACTGGACGATTTCGGCACCGGCCTGTCGTCGCTGTCGTACCTGCGCTCGATGCCGGTGTCGATGCTCAAGATCGACGGCAGCTTCGTGCGCGACATCCTGAAGGACGAGCGCGCGGAGTCCATGGTTCGGGCCATAGCGCAGCTGGCCCGTGCCATGAACATCACGACGGTCGCCGAGTACGTCGAGACCGAGGAAATCCGCACGCGCGTGCGCATGCTGGGAGTGGACTACGGCCAGGGTTTCGCGATTGCCCGCCCCGTGCCCGTGCAGGAGGTGCTCGACGTGCTGCCGGTGCTCAGCGCCGCCACGCCCGGGAAGTTCATGCTCGACGAGTCGGCCGCCAATGCCGGGTAAGGTAACTCCTTAATTTGAGATAGGATTCACGCCCATGAAGCTATTGAGCTTAGGCGTGTTGCTCGGCGTTCTGATTGCCCTCGGCGGCGTCCTGGCGCGTGGCGGCGACGAACCGGCAAAGACCATCCACACGGAGCGTCCGCGCGAATCCAGGTCGCCGCTCTCAGCCGCGGAAGCCGCGCAACTCGCGGAAGTTCTCGATCGCGTGCAACGCGAATACGTCGACACCGTTTCCCACCCCGAGCTCGTGGACGACGCGCTGCGCGGCCTGGTCGGTGGCCTCGACCCCTATTCTTCCTACCTCGACGCCGAGGAATACGCCGACCTGCGCGTCAGCACGGCCGGAACCTATGCCGGTATCGGCATCGAAGTGTCCACGGCCGACCGGGCGCTGCGCGTCGTGCGCCCGTTTCGCGATTCGCCGGCCGCCGTCGCGGGAATCCGCAGCGGCGACATGATTTCCGCCATCGACGGATTGCCGGTCGGCGCCGATCTCGACGCCGCCATGTCGCGCATGCGCGGACCGCGGGGCACCAGCGTCAAGCTCGCGGTGCTGCGCACCGGCCAGAGCCTGCCGCTCGAATTCACGGTCGAGCGCGCCCAGGTAGACGTGCACAGCGTGGCGATGGCGTTGCTCGACGATGCCTACCTGTACGCGCGCATCACGAGTTTCAGCGATACGACCGCCGAAGATTTCGCGTCGAGCATCGCGCGGCTGCGGCGCGACATGAAGGCGAAACCGCGCGGTGTGGTTCTCGACCTGCGCAACAACCCGGGAGGTGTGCTCGAGTCCGCGGTCGAGGTCGCCGACCAGATGCTCGAGACAGGCGTCATCGTCACCGCCGATGGCCGCACGCCTGCCGCGCGCTTCACCATGGAAGCGACTCCCGGTGAAGTGCTGCCCGGCGTGCCGGTGGTAATCCTGGTGAACGGTTCCACGGCTTCCGCGGCCGAAATTCTTGCCGGTGCGCTGCAGGATCATCACCGCGCTGTCCTGCTGGGTCGCCGCACTTTCGGCAAAGGCTCCGTGCAGACGGTGATGCCGCTCGCGCAAGGCCGCGCCATCAAGCTCACCACCTCACGCTACTTCACGCCCTCGGGCCGCTCCATCCAGGGGCACGGCATCGACCCCGACCATGACTTCGCCAACATCGACGGCATTCCGCTCGATCTCGACGACCCGCGCGTGCGCCAGGCGCTCGAAGCCCATGATGCCGGCGTGCACGCTGCGCTCGAACTGCTGAAGGGGCGCAAGCCTGCGCCCAAGGGCTCCGGCATGACGGCGAGCGCGACCAGCGCGCCGTGGAAATGACGCGCGCATGGAGCTGATCCACTGGCTGATCGACATCGTCCTGCATCTCGACTCGCACCTCGTCGAACTACTGCATGATTATGGTTTCTGGGTCTACTTCATCCTGTTCGCCATCGTGTTCGCGGAAACGGGGTTCGTGGTGACGCCGTTCCTGCCCGGCGACGCCTTGCTGTTCGCCGCCGGTGCACTCGCCGCGGTGGACACGAGCGGCACCCTGTCGGCACCGCTCGTCTGCCTCACGCTCATCGTGGCCGCCGTCACCGGCAACACGACTAACTACCATATCGGCCGCTGGATCGGGCCGCCGGCTTTCAGCGGCAAGTACCGGTTCCTGAAAGTCGAATACCTGCGGCGCACCGAGGATTTCTTCGCTCGGCACGGTTCGATGACCCTGGTGTTCGCGCGTTTCGTGCCGATCGTGCGCACCTGCGTGCCGTTCGTGGCGGGCATCGCGCGCATGCCCTACGCCCGCTTCCAGTCCTACAACATCATCGGCGCGCTCATCTGGGTGCTGCTGCTGGTCTGGGCGGGGTTCTTCTTCGGCAACCTGCCGTTCATCAAGAACAATTTTGGATTTTTTACCATCGGCATCGTCATCGTCTCCGTGCTGCCCATGGCCTGGGTGGCATTGAAGGAGGCGTTGAAGAAGTGAGCAGCGCCTACCGCAGCTTCGCCCATCGCGTCGATGTCGGCGCGCCGGTCGAGCGCGTGTGGCGGGCGTTCACCGACAGCCGCATCCTCGAGCGCTGGACCACCGCGGGCGCAACCGTGACGCCGCGCGAAAAGGGTCGCATGCACGTGCTGTTCGGCGAGGGGGTGGAGCTCGACGCGCACATCGACGTGCTGGTGACGCCGCAGCGCATGCGCCTGATCCTGCTGCCCACGCGGGGCATGCCCGGCACCGACGCCGTGATCGTCGAGGATTTCCTGTTCGAGCGCGTGCCGCCGGCCGCCACCGTGGTGCGGTTGCTGAGCAGCGGAGTCCCTTCGAAACAGGCCTGGGTGACGTACTATTTGTCCAAGCGCCGTTACTGGGAGCTGGCGCTGACCCGTCTCAAGGTGTTCCTCGAGAAGGGTCTCGATCAGGAACAGCCGAAACCGAGGTACTGATTCATGGTGGGTTTCATTCTGCGTGGCCTCGTCGCCGCGCTCGGCCTCTGGGCCGCAACCGCGATGTTGCGAGGTTTCACCATCGACTCCGCGACGACGCTGATCCTGGCCGGCCTGTTGTTAGGCCTGGTGAACGCCATCGTGCGGCCGTTCGCGCTGCTGCTCTCGCTGCCGGCGCTGCTCATCACGCTGGGGCTGTTCCTGCTGGTGGTGAATGCGGCGATGCTCGGGCTGGTGGCGCTGCTGCTGCCGGGTTTTCACATCGCGGGCTTCTGGACCGCCGTGGGCGGCGCCATCATCGTGAGCCTCGTGAGCTGGGTCGGCTCCTGGTTCATCGGCTCGCGCGGCCGCGTCGAGGTCATCCGCTCCAAATAATGGGGACAGGCCCCGCTTCAGGGCCGCTCCTCGTTTCCTAGCAAAAGGGGACGGAGTGCATTGGTAGAGGGTCGAGCGATGTTCGCCCCTGCAGGCGATGAGCTCGCTTTTCGCCGGGCCCTTCGTTCAGTTTGTTGTCGCTAGATTGCGGGCCGCCGACACACGCGAAGACGCTTTTTCTCCAGTTGGTTCGGGCGGCAGCGAAGAGTCCTGATGGCGCAGGGATCGGCTTCGTGCCTAACGAGACCAGGTATCCCCGGCCCGCTCGTCATCGCCTGCAGGGGCACCCGTCGCTCGATCGTGCACCCATGCGCCGCGGCTCCGTTCGTTAGGAAAAGAGGCGTGCAACCCCAGGCTGTGAGAAGACCTCTAGTCCGTGCGTCTCTTCTGTTGTCACCGCAGCAGGGAAGGGGAGCGCGGTTCGATGACGTATGAGCCCCAGCGAGCAGTCCGTGCCCAGGAGCTGAGAGAGCGGGCCGGGTTACCTGGTCTCGTTAGGCAGGAAGCCGATCCCTGCTACTAACGGACTCTTTGCTGCCGCCCGACTTAACCAGAGAAAAAATCGTCTTCGCGCGTGTCGGCGGCCCGCAATCTAGCGACAACAAACTGAACGAAGGGCCCGGCGAAAAGCGAACGAAGCTCCTGGGCGCGGAATGCTCGCTGGGGCCCACACACCTCTTCGACCCACACCCCTCTTCACCCACACCCGGCGGTTGACGGATCCTTCTGCTGATCCTCGTCCAACCGCTTCACGTCCTTTTGCGGCCAGTTCACGAGCGCCACTCCTGCGAACATGATCGCCATGCCCGTGAGCTGGTTGGCGCCCAGATGTTCATTGAGGAACCACCAGCCGAGAACCGCGGCAATGGCCGGGTTCACGTAACTGTACGTGCCGACCATGGCGGGCGTGGTGTTCTTGGCCAGCCACGCGAACGCGGTGTAGGCGAGGCAGGAGCTCGCGAGCGTGAGATAGACCATGGCGATCAAGCCGGGTTTCGACCAGTGCCACTGCGCCGCCTCGCCGGTCGCGAAACCCAGCCCAGTGAGCATGGTCCCACCTAACAACATCTGGATGGCCGTGAACGACAGCACGTCGAGCTTCGAATGGACGTTGCGGATGTAGACGGTGGACGCCGACCAGGCGAACACGGCGATGAGGATCAGCACCTGGTAGCCGAGGTGGTTCTCCCGCGCGTTGCCGCGAGGCCAGATGATGAGCAGCGTTCCCACGAAACCGATGACGAGTCCCATGAGCGTGCGCCGGTCGAGCGCGTGTGCGCGCCGTCCGCGTGTCGCGAGCAGCGCGATCCACAGCGCGGCGGACGCGTTGAGGATGGCGGTCTGGTTGGAGGCGACATGCTGCATGCCGACGTTGGTCGCCCCGTTTGCAATCACCACGTTGCCGATGGCCACGACGAACATGTGGCGCCATTCGGTCTTGTCGAGTTCGAAGCGACGCCCCAGCGCCAGCGCCACGAGCCCGAGCAGGATGCCCGCGCAGACGAAACGGATGCCGCCGAACAGGAACGGCGGCAACGCATGCACGCCGATGCTGGCGACCAGGTAGGTGGATCCCCAGACGAGGTAGACGATGGCGAAGCAGACGATGAGCTTCGCGCGATGCGAGGAGTCGTTCATGGGTGCCGGGTCGGGATACCGGGAAAACTTTCGAACGTGATGTTATCCGCCCGCGACGAAAGTTTTCCCGGTATCCCGACCCGGCACCGTGTTTACGCCGGGCCGCGCTTCCCGGCGCGATACAGCCAGTAGCCGACGACGCCCAGGACCAGCAATCCGGCCCATTCGCCGAGCGAGCCGCCCAGCTGCATTCCCGCCGGCAGTGCGAACACGTCCGCGCTCTTCGTGCCGTAGATCGCGAAGCCGATGAAGATGCCGATCAGCGCCTCGCCGGTGATCAGGCCCGCCGCGAACAGCGTGCCGATGCGATTTCGCTTCTCCACGTCGTCGTCGCTCAGGTTCTTGCCGAAAGTGCGCGTGACGAGATGATTGAGCAGCCCGCCGAGGAAGATCGGCACCATGGTCTCGAGCGGCAGGTAGATGCCGATGGCCGCGGCCAGCACGGGTACGCGGAACTTCGCCCCGCGCGCCTTGAGCACCTGGTCAAGGATGATCACGGCGATGCCGATGCCGGCGCCGATCATGATCATGGTCCACGGCAGGTGACCGCCAAACAAACCCTTCGCGACCGACGCCATCAGGTTGGCCTGGGCGGCTTCGAGCGAGCGCGGATGCTCGAGCGTGCGCGGACCGATGCCGTAGCTCTGCGCCAGCATGTTCAGCACCGGCGCCATGACCAGCGCGCAGCACACCGAACCGATGGCCAGCATCACCTGCTGCCGCCACGGCGTTTCGCCGACCAGGTAGCCGGCTTTCAGATCCTGCAGGTTGTCGCCGGCGACGCAGGCCGCGCAGCACACCACCGCACCGATCATGACGGCCGCGACCGGGCCGATGGCCGAGTCCTTGCCGAGGAAGCCTAACAACACCAGCGCGGCGAACAGGATGGTCGCGATGGTGATGCCGGATACCGGGTTGTTGGACGAGCCGACCAGGCCCGCCATGTACGCCGAGACCGAGCAGAACAGGAAGCCGGCCACGACCATGATGACCGACATCGCGAGGCCGACCCCGACGCTTCCAACGATATTGGTGTAGAGAACGGCGAGCGGCAGCGTGAAGGCCACGATGCCGACCAGGACCCACTTCATCGGCAGGTCGCGATCGGTGTGCGCGACGATCGTATCGCTGCCCGCGCGCGCGGCGGCAAGGCCGCTCCTGACCCCCGACACGATCGACTTGCGCAGCGTGATCAGCGCCCACAGACCACCGACGAGCATGGCGCCCACGCCCAGGTAACGGATCTGCGCGCCGCGCAGGATCTGCGCGGTGACTTCAGCGCATTCGGCGCTGCCTATCCCGGTACAAACCCCC